>JACCDG010066057.1_pt1 | contig 22390 bp, 18 predicted proteins | sample 7442471 | NCBI WGS metagenome assembly JACCDG01 (sample SAMN15323444, study PRJNA562643) | freshwater metagenome | isolation source: river surface water | place: USA:Blue River Watershed | collected 2017-08-17 | reverse complement strand
GAAGTAAGGCGCGGTGGTGAAGAAGACATTCACGTCTTGCGTGTTGACCTTGTTCTCGGACACGAACTTGCGCCAGACCGTGATGTCCAGCGCAGCGGCGTCGACCTTGCCACTGACCACCGAGGCGATGGTGGCGTCGTGCGCGCCGCTGTAGGCGATGCGTTTGAAGTCTTTTTCAGGGTCGATGTTGGCTTGCAGCAAAAAGCTGCGCGGCATCAGGTGGCCCGAGGTGCTGCTTTGCGAGCCGAACGAAACTTGCTTGCCTTTCATGTCGGCCAAGCTTTTGATGCCCGAGTTGGTCTTGGCGATGAACACCGACTGAAAGCGGGTGTCCTCTTCACGCTGGGCAATGGGCACGATCTTGCCGCCCGAGCGGATGCTCGCTTGCACAAAGGTGAAGCCACCAAACCAGACCACATCCACCTTCTTGTTCACCAGCGACTCCACCGCAGCGGGGTAGTCGGTCACGGGCGTGAACACCACCTTCATGCCCAGCTGCTTTTCGAGGTACGAGGCCAAGGGCGTGAACTTGCGCACCTGTTCGGTGGCGGCTTCCTCGGGGATGGTGGTCACGCGCAAGGTGGTTTGGGCTTGAGCCGAGCCCCATGCAAACTGCAGCACCAAAGCTGCCGACATGGCCAGAAAGCTGGAACGCCAATTTTTTTGAAGGGTAAGCATCATGGTGTGTTGAAAATAAAGAAGAGCTTGATTAAACAGCGAAACAAAAAACCAGGCACCTCCATGCCTCAGAGACCACTGCCGGTGTGGTGGACAGACACGCGTGTTAGCCATGGGTTGATTCAGAGAGCCCCATGAAAGTGGTCATCGGCGGTTTGCTTGACCAGCCAATCAGCGAATCGGTCGCCAGCGTCAAAGTGGGGCGCGTCCTTGTGCCGACATAAAAAGTAACCTCGCCCGCAAGAGACCTCTGTATCGAAGGGCTTGACCAACTCGCCCTTGATGAGTTCAAGCTGAACGAGGCAAGCAGGCACGACGGCAACGCCCATACCGGATTTGGCCGCCACGATCAAATTCATGGTCAGGTCAAAGCTGGGGCCCAAGCGAGGCGTGAAAGGCACGCCTGCTGCATCAAACCACCTTGCCCAGTTGTCGGGAAAATTGGTGTGCCCCAGCAAGGTGGCCGAATGCAGGTCTTTAGGCTTGCGGTATCGCTTCTTGAGTTCAGGTGTACAGACTGGCACCAGTTCACGCCCTAGCAAGTAGCGTGTGTGCACATGGTCAGGCCATTTCCGGTAGGGGCGCTTGACCTCAATCCAAAAATCAACGTCATCCCGGGTGAAGTCCTCGTCGTGCCTGAATTGCCGCATCTCGATGCTCAAATCGGGATGTATCTGCCGGAGCTGCGGCAGTCGGGGCAAAAACCACTGGATGCCCAATGTGGGAATCACACTGATTCGGACAGGGCGAGATTGCAAGGCATTGCCGAAGCTTTCAAAAGCCGATTCCAATGCCAAGATGGGGCGCTGTATCAATTTGCTGAGTTCAACACCCCGTTCGGTCAACACCACGCCTGCTGAATTTCTGTCAAAAAGCCTGACGCCACCCAAGTGCTCTTCAAGTCTCTGCACGGCCTTGCTCACAGCCGCTTGCGTCACACACAACTGCTCGGCCGCACCTTTGAAGCTTTTCACACGACACACCGCGAGAAACGCGTGCATCTCCACCATGGAAGGAGACCGAACTTTCATGGTTTGCTTTATAACATTAGGTTATCGAGGGCGATGACTTTGTCGTTTGTACAGCGTCATTCTTCTGACTAATCTCTGTGCTTTCATCCAGAAAGCACCTCATGCAACTCAATCGACGCCAAATGATGGGCCTGGCCGCAGCCAGCTCTTTGACGCCCCTGCACCAAGCCTTCGCCCAAGTGGGCTATCCGTCCAAGCCCATCACCTTGGTCGTGCCTTTCGCGCCGGGTGGAGCCGTGGACAACTCGGGACGCCTGATGGCCGAACGCTTGAGCCGGGTACTGAAAGTCCCGGTCATTGTGGACAACAAAGCAGGGGCAGGCGGTGCCATTGGTTCGAGTTTTGCGGCCAAAGCGGCCCCAGACGGCTACACCTTGGTGGTGACTTCGCAAAGCACGCATGTGGTCAATCCTGCGGTCAACCCCAAATTGCCTTACGACGCTCTCAAAGACTTTGCCCCCATCACCTTGATTGACCGCTTGGCCAATGTGTTGCTTGTCAACAAAGATCTGCCTGTCAAATCTTTTGCCGATTTGGTGAAGTACGCACAAGCCAACCCAGACAAACTGAGCTATGCCAGCGCGGGCATCGGCTCGGTGTCTCACCTGAGCATGGAGTTGATGAAGGTTCAGGCGAAATTGCCGATGGCACACATTGCCTACCGTGGGGCCGGTCCTGCGCTGGTGGACTTGCTTTCCGGTCAAGTTCAATTGACCTGGAACAACCTGTCTTCCAACATCGCCAACATCCGCAACGGCAACCTGCGTGCCCTGGCCGTGGCCGCACCGCAACGCGTGCCTCAACTGCCAGATGTCCCCACGTTTGCCGAGCTCAAATTGCCCGATCTGAACCTCACCTCTTGGACAGGGCTTGCCGCGCCTGCCAACACCCCCGAGCCCATCGTTCAACTGCTGTACAGGACTGTGCGCGGCATTTTGAACGAACCGGCCACCCAGTCGGTTTGGACAGACAAGGGGATGATGGTGCCCGAGGACATCTCACCTGCCGCCTACCGCACTGAAATCGGAGATCGAATCCAGTTTTACCAGCGCATCGCCAAGGCCAACAACATCGTCGCGGAATGAGCGATTCCGTGTCATCACCCTCCGTGCAACCTTTTCAATACACGCGCATTGAGGACTTGAAGCCTCATGCGGATGAGTTGACACGCATCCGCAAATACCTTCACCAGCACCCCGAACTGGCCTTTGCGGAGCACCAAACCTCCCGCCTCATGGCACAAAAGCTCGAAGAATACGGGTATGAGGTGACAAGAGGCATTGGCGGTACAGGTTTGGTGGGTACGCTGAAAAATGGCACAGGCTCCAAGCGTCTGGGCATTCGTGCCGACATGGACGCCCTGCCTATCCACGAGTGCACAGGGGCAGCGCATGCGAGCACCGTTGCGGGTCGCATGCATGCCTGTGGCCACGATGGCCACATGACGATGCTGCTGGGTGCTGCAAGGCACCTGGCCAAACACCGGAATTTTTCGGGCACCCTCAACCTGATCTTTCAGCCCGCAGAGGAGAAGGGCTTTGACAGCGGTGCGAAAGCCATGGTTCAAGACGGGCTCTTTGACAGGTTCCCGTGCGATGCGGTCTATGCCATGCACAACCACCCGGGGGCGGCACAAGGCCGAATTTTGTTGCGGCGCGGTGCATTCATGGCAGCGGGCGACCGCGTGTTCGTGAAAATTTTGGGCGTTGGCGGGCATGCGGCAAGACCTCACTTGGCTGCCGATCCACTCGTCGCCGCCGCAGCCATCGTCAGCTCTTTGCAAACCGTGGTGGCCAGAAATGTCGACCCGGCAGAAACGGCGGTGGTCACGGTCGGGCGCTTTCGGTCAGGCGACGCCTTGAACGTGATACCCGAGATGGCCGAAATCGGCATCAGCGTCAGGTCGTTTTCTCCTGCTGTTCGCGCACTGCTGCGAAAACGAATCACCGACATCATCTCGGGCATCGCGCAAGCACACGACACACAAGCCGACATCCAATACATCGAAGGCTACCCCGTCTTGATCAACACACCAGAAGCCGTCGATCTGGCTGCAGAAGTTGCCAACGATTTGATGGGCCCTGATGGCGTCGAATTGGAACACCCACAAATCACCGGAAGTGAAGACTTTGCCTACATGCTCCAAGCGTGCCCAGGAGCGCTGATCAGGATTGGCAACGGCCCCCTAGAAAAAGGCCGAGGTCTGCACAACGCTGGCTATGACTTCAACGATGACAACCTGACCTGTGGTGCTGCGTTTTGGTGTCAGTTGGCCGAGCGGTTTTTGCGTTAACCCGACGGGCCACGGCGCTCGCTGAACTCGGCCATCGATGCACAGAATCAATGCCACGGGTTAGCATCGCCACATGACCACACCCCAATTCATCCAGCTGTACCAACACAACGCCGCCGCCGTGGCGCAAGAACTCCTTCAGGGCTTGAGCGCCCCGCAGGCCTTCACTTCGCCCAAATACCTCTACGACGCATTGGGCTCACGCCTGTTCGAGGCCATCACCGAGCTGCCGGAATACGACGTCACGCGCAACGAGGCGCAGGCCATGGCCTTGCACACACCGGCCATGATCGCGCGTTTGCCGTCTGGGGCTTGCTGGATTGATTTGGGGGCGGGCAATTGCGAAAAAGCCGGGCGCTTGTTGGGGGCGTTCTCCGCGGGGCGCTATGTGGCGGTGGACATTTCGGTGGATTTTTTGCGCCACGCGCTCGCGTGTTTGCAACGCCAATACCCCGATTTGCCCATGGCGGGGGTGGGCTTGGACTTTTCTTCGGGCTTGAGCTTGCCGCCAGCGCTCGGCTTGGACCCGGCACAGCCGCGGGTGCTGTTCTACCCAGGTTCGAGCATCGGTAACTTCACGCCCGAAGAGTCGCTGGTTTTTTTGCGCCAGCTGCACACCAGTTGCGGCACGGCGCCGGGCAGCGGTTTGTTCATCGGAGTGGACTTGCTCAAAGACCCCGCCGAGCTGGAAGCCGCCTACGACGATGCTTTGGGTGTGACGGCCGCTTTTGATTTGAATTTGTTGCTGCACATCAACCGCTTGGTGGGCAGCGACTTTGCGGTGCGCGACTGGCAACACCTGTCGCGGTTCAACGCGGCGCAATCGCGTGTGGAGATGCACCTGCAGGCACGCCAAACCCTGACCGTGCGCTGGCCTGGCGGCGAGCGCGCGTTCGCTGCGGGCGAGACCATCCACACCGAGAACGCTTACAAGTGGCGCGTGCCTGACTTTGGCGCTTTGCTGCGCCAAGCCGGTTTTGCCAGCACCGAGTTTTGGACGGACCCGGCCGAGCGTTTCGCGGTGTTTTGGGCGCAGGCCTGAAAGTCGCTCAAAGCGCCACCGACCGGAACCCTGCAAAGATGTCCCGCCGCTGCGGTGCAAAGAAGTTGCGGTAACGCACATCCATCAGATGGGCTGAAGTGGCTGCACAAGCGCCGCGCAGCACACGGTGGTCGTGCCACCAGGGTTCGGAGTAGTCGCGGTAGGGGTGGGCCACAAAACCCGGGTAAGGCGCGAAGTCGCTGGCGGTCCACTCCCACACCTGGCCCCACACAAAACCCGTGGCGTGCGCGGCGCATTCCCATTCGGCCTCGGTGGGCAAACGCCTGCCAGCCCATTCGCACCAGGCCTGGGCATCCAGCGCATTCACGTGCACCACGGGCGCAAGGGGGTCCATCGTTCGCCAAGCGCCCATGCGACGCATTTGCCAGACGCCTTGCTCCAAGCGCACGTGCGGCGGCAGGGCATGGCCCGTGGCCTGCACAAAGGGCAGGTATTGGGACCAAGTCACCGCATTCGCATCGATGTCAAAGGCCTGCAAACGGACGGTGTGGGCAGGACACTCGTTGTCAAACGCAAAGCCGGGCCCGTGGTGACCCAAGGTCCACTCTTGGGCAGGCAAGTGCAGCGGGGTGTCGGCACCGGGATGCGCCCTGTGGGCGTGCCCGACGCACAGGGCTTCGGGCACAGCCAGACCGAGGTCTTGTGCCATGTAAACCGAGGCTTCGTTGTGCATGGCCTCGTGTTGCAGAACGAGCCGCCAAAAGTACAGGGCCTCATCGCTGGCATCGGGCGTGGCCTGCAAATGCGCCAAGCTGTGTGCCAGCACGTCAGACAAATACCCTTGGGTGTGTTCAAAGTCGGGCAGGACCAGCGACCAGCGGCTGTCGTGGGCGACTTCACTGGAGTTGTACAGCGCGTCGGCATGCGGCATGAGCGAGGGGGCGAAGCCATCGCCTGACGATGCACTGCGAATGCCTTCGTGGCGCTGGCGGTTGCGCACCGTCCACCACTCTTGGAACCAGGCGATGTGGCCCCACTCCCAAAGAGGCGGATTCATGCCGGGTGAGGGTGGCACAGCCAGATCGGGCAATGCCGCTTGCCAAGCCTGCATCAGACCGAGTGTGCGTTGGCGGGTGGCGAGCAATGCTGCAGCCAATGCCAAAGGACTTGCGCTGCGTGACGGGCTGATTTTTTTGGGGGGGCTGACCATCAACCCATCATGCCATGGGCCGCTGAATTGATCGCTGCAACGCCAGGGTGGCGAATCCGGCGCTCACCCGAAATCGCAAACGTCTGGTACATCACATCGGTGGTCTCGCCAATGATGCTCACATGAAAAGTCTCTGCTGTTTGTTCCGCCACACTGGTTGGCATGGCAAAAACACCGCTGCCCGCACTGCCAAACGCTTTCATCACGGCCGTGTCATCGAAATCCCCCACGATGCGTGGGCGAATTTCCAAAGCATCAAACCAACGCAAGAGGCGGGCGCGAACGGCCGAGTCTTCACCCGGCAACAACATCGGCGCTTGGTGCAGGCTGTATGGAAATTTACGTCGCAAAGGCGTTGCCATGCTTTTCACGGCCAAAAATGACACGCCGCTTTCCTCCAGCAGGTGGTTGAAGCCTTTCACGTTCATGGACGAGTTCATCTGACGATCGGACAAGACCAGGTCCAATTTGTGCACCGCCATCAGGCCCAGCAATTCGGCAAATCGCCCCTCTCTGCATTCCAAGCGAGGCGGTTGTGGCACATCAAGGGCAGGAGCGATCAGTTTGTGCGCCAACACCTTCACCACCGAACCGGCCACACCCACACGGAAAGTGCCGACAGCACCCATTTGGGTGTCACGCAATGCATCTTTGAGTTGTTCACCGACAGTAAAGAGGCGGTCCGCAAAATCCAACACCATGTGACCCGTTTCGGTCAGCTCCAATTTGCGGCCCGACCTGCGCCACAAAGACGCGCCAATGCTCTCCTCCAACATTCGGATTTGGCCACTGATGGATTGCGGCGTGACATGCAATTGCTCGCCCGCTTTGGCCACACCGCCCGATTTGGCCACCACCCAAAAATAATGAAGGTGCTTGTAGTTGAGGTTTTGCAAAATTGTTGAGCTCCAAAAAGCAAGCTGCGAATTTTCGTATCACTCAAAAAAAACTTGTAAATCACTGTGTTTTTTAAGGTTTATCAACTCCAAAAAAACGAATTGAGACACACGATCATTCGAATTTCATTGCACAAATTTGAGTTGAGAATTCCCACGCAGCAAAAATTTCGGTGAGTGCTGTCGGTTCATTCCGAGCGGTCAGTTTTTTAACGCCGCCATCACCAACATTGCATCGAAACTTTATCTAATGGAGACCTACATGGAACGTCGTTCGTTCATTTCCAAAGCCACCGTTGGAGCCACCGCTGGCGTCGCCGCGCTCGCAGCACCGGCCATCGTGAAAGCCCAGCCCGCAGTGCGCTGGCGCTGTTCTTCGGGCTTCCCCAAAGCCCTGGACACCATCTTCGGCGCCGCTGAAGACGTCGCCAAGCGCGTGTCCGATGCCACCGGTGGTCGCTTCCAGATCACTGTGGCACCTGCTGGCGAAATTGTGCCCATGCCACAAGCCGCTGATGCTGTTGCAGCCGGCACCGTGGAGTGCTCGCACACCGCGGCCTTCTACTACGTGGGCAAGGATCCAACATGGGCTTTCGGCTCTTGCATCCCTTTCGGCATGAACTTCCGTCAAATGAACGCCTGGTGGTTTGAGGGCGGTGGCGAGAAAATGTTCAACGACTTCCTGCGCCCCCAAGGTGTGCAGTACATCATCTCCGGCAACACCGGCGCCCAAATGGGTGGCTGGTTCCGCAAAGACATCAACACCATGGAAGATGTCAAGGGCCTGAAGATGCGCATCCCAGGCTTGGGCGGTCGTTTGTTCTCGGCAGTGGGCGCTGTGCCTCAGCAAATCCCTGGCGGCGACATCTACGCTGCCCTGGAGCGCGGCACCATCGACGGCGCCGAGTGGGTGGGTCCCTACGACGATGAAAAGCTCGGCTTCAACAAAGTGGCCAAGAACTACTACTACCCCGGTTTCTGGGAAGGTGGCGCGTCCTTGGGCTGGCTGGTGAACAACAAGGCCATGGAAGCTTTGACACCCGAGTACCGCAACATCTTCACCGCTGCTGCGCACGAAGCCAACGCCAGCATGATGGCCAAGTACGACGCCCGCAATGGCCCAGCCCTGCGCCGTCTGATTGCCGGCGGCACGCAAGTCAAAGCCTTCCCACGCCCCGTGATGGAAGGTTTCTTCAGGGCATCACAGACCATGTACGCCGACATGAGCCGTGAAAACGCCAACTTCAAGCGCTTGTACGACAGCTACTCGGCTTTCCAGCGCCAGACCGTGGGTTGGATGCGTTTCACTGAAAACACATTCGACGACTTCATGGCCAACGTCTTGCGTTGATTCTTCACCTGTAAGGGTTCAGCAAACCCCGCACAAAGCGGGGTTTGTTGTTTGAACACGCAACGCCATGAACCGCATGTTCATGGCTTTTCATCATTCTTGGAGAGAAGTATGCAATCCTTGCTGGCCTTGAGCCGCGGCATTGACGCGATCACCGAAAAACTGGGCCGTGCCTTGTGTTGGCTGTTGTTGGCCGCCGTGGTCATCAGCACCGTCAATGCCATCACCCGCAAAGCTTTCAACCTGAGCTCGAACACCTACCTGGAAGCCCAGTGGTATTTGTTTGCCGTGACTTTCATGTTGGGCGCAGGCTATGTCTTTTTGCATGACCAGCACGTGCGCATTGACGCGCTGTCGAGCAAGCTTCAACGCAGGACACAAATCAAAATCGACGTGGTAGGCATTGTTCTTTTCTTGCTGCCCCTGTGCTTTTTCATCGTTTGGACGTCACTGCCCTCCTTGATCACAGCCATCGAAACCAAAGAAGTGTCAGCCAGCCCTGGCGGCCTGATCCGCTGGCCCTTGTACATCTTGGTGCCTTTGGGCTTCAGTTTGCTGGCGATCCAGAGTTTGTCTGAATTGGTCAAGCGCGTGGCTTATTTGACGGGCCACGGACCCGACCCTCACGCCAAGCCTGAAAAAACCGATGAAGAAATGCTGCTCGAAGAGCTCCAACACGAGTTACAGATGGAAGCAGACATGAAAAGCGGCAACCCATCGGCCAAGGCCACTGGCAGTGCTGCCAACCCCACAAGGAACACACCATGACCAGTTTCATCGCTGCCAACTTGGCCCCGATCATGTTCGGGTCCTTGTTGTTGTTTTTGTTCAGCGGTTTTCCCGTGGCCTTTGCCTTGGCTGCCACGGGCATGACCTTTGGCTGGATTGCTGTCGAGCTGGGCGTGGTGCCCGGGCAGTTCTTTGGCGCTTTGCCCTTGCGCCTGTACGGGATCATGGCCAACGACGTGCTGTTGGCCATTCCCTTCTTCACCTTCATGGGCCTGGTGCTGGAACGCAGCCGCATGGCCGAAGACTTGCTCGACACCATCGGCCAAGTGTTTGGTCCGGTGCGTGGTGGCTTGGCCATCGCGGTGATTTTGGTGGGCGCCATGCTGGCCGCCACCACCGGTGTGGTGGCGGCCTCGGTCATCTCGATGGGCTTGATCTCCTTGCCCATCATGCTGCGCTATGGCTACAACCGGCCTCTGGCTGCGGGGGTGATCACCGCTTCGGGCACCTTGGCCCAGATCATTCCACCTTCGCTGGTGTTGATCGTGATCGCTGACCAACTGGGCCAAAGTGTGGGCGAGATGTACAAAGCGTCTTTCATACCCGCCTTCATGTTGGTCGCGATCTACGTCATTGCCGTCATGGTCTTGGCGGTTTGGCGCCCCCAGTGGGTGCCGGCTTTGCCGCCCAGCGCGCTGATTTACCACGAGGACAACGGCAACAGCGGCCACAAGTCGCTGGGGGTCTTGACGCTGATCTGCTGTGCTGCCGGCACGTTGACCTTCAACTTCTGGCCCCAGATGAAACTCCTGCTGGGTGGTGACCCTGCAGCGACATCACCCACCGATGAAAAAATCGTGATGGCCTTGATGTTGGGCATTGGTCTGGCTTGGCTGCTGGCGGTGTTTGACACGGCCTTGCGCATGAACCTGCTCTCCGCTTTGGCCAAACGTGTGACCTTTGTGCTGATTCCCCCCCTGATGCTGGTGTTCTTGGTGCTGGGAACCATCTTCTTGGGCCTGGCCACGCCCACCGAAGGTGGTGCCATGGGTGCCAGCGGTGCCGTGCTGATGGCGCTTGCGCGCGGCCGCTTGAAAGGGACTTTGCTCAAACAGGCTTTGGACGCCTCCATGCGTCTGTCCATCTTTGTGATGTTTGTGCTGGTGGGCTCCACCATCTTCTCTCTCACATTCCAGGCGATTGATGGACCGATCTGGGTCAAGGCCTTGTTTGCCGAACTGCCCGGTGGAACGCTCGGCTTTTTGCTGTTTGTGAACACCCTGATCTTCATCTTGGGCTGCTTCCTGGACTTCTTTGAGATTGCCTTCATTTTGCTGCCCCTGCTGCTGCCGGTGCTCAAAGAAATGGACATCAACCTCATCTGGTTCGGCGTGATGGTCGGCTTGGTTTTGCAAACCTCCTTCTTGACACCGCCCTTTGGCTTCGCTTTGTTTTACTTGCGCAGCGTTGCCCCCAATGAGGATTACAAGGACAAAGTCACGGGCGAAAAGGTGGCGGCCATGCGAACCGCAGACATCTACCGGGGCTCCATGTCCTTTGTGGTGCTGCAATTGATCATGGTGGCTGCCGTGATGTGGAAACCTGAAATCGTTCTGTATGGCCTGGGTGAACAAAAGGTGCTCGACGTGGACAGCGTGACCCTGAGCGTCGAACCCATGACATTCGATGATGACGAACCCGGTGCCGCACCACTCAAGATGCCTGCGGAGTGAGTTGCACTGACGGCCCCAGGTGGCCGTTGAACACCCTTCGATGGGGTGCTCTTCGCAAGAAGGGCACCCCTTTTTCATGGGCCAAGCAGACACAAAAAAGCCCACCGCAAAGGGTGGGCTATAGGCCTGAGGACTGGGCGACTCAGGCCATGGGCTCACTGTTGCGGATGCGGTGCACTGTGGCCACGTCCAGCACCCAGACCAAACCATCGCCGATTTGACCGGTGCTGCACGATTTGATGATGGTTTCGCGAATGGTTTCCACCATGTCATCGGGACACAAAACGCAAACCATGAACTTCTCTGTGAAGTCGGTCAACTCGTCACGCACACTGCGTTTATCGACAGACGCCGGGGCTGTGAAGCCCTGGGCGCTGAACATGGACACCCCAGGGAAATTGGGGATGGCCCGCAAAGCTTCTCGCAAACGCTCGCGACGGTTGGGGCGAATGATGGCTCGTACTTCTTTCATCAACAAACTCCAAATTCAAGCTTCTTGTGGCATGTCATCGAACCACCGGTAAAGGGCGGGCAAAACGACCAATGTCAGTAATGTAGAGGAAATCAAACCCCCGATCACAACGACCGCCAAGGGACGTTGCACTTCCGAGCCCGGGCCTGTGGCAAACAGGAAAGGCACCAGGGCGAGCATGGCCACCGTGGCGGTCATGAGCACGGGCCTGAAGCGCTGCACACAGCCCTCACGCACGGCCGCTGCGACCGACATGCCGTCTTCGCGAAGTTTGCGGATAGAGCTGACGAGCACCACGCCATTGAGCACCGCAATGCCCCACAAGGCAATGAAGCCCACCGATGCCGGCACGCTGATGTATTCGCCCGAAACAAACAAGGCGATGACACCACCAATCGAGGCGAAGGGCAGGACCATGATGATCAATGAGGCCAAGCGCACCGAATTGAACAGCATGAACAGCAGGAAGAAGATCGCAGCAATGGTGAGCGGCACAATGATCGTCAAGGTGGCCATGGCGCGCTCCATGTTCTCAAACTGCCCGCCCCACGACAGGTAATAACCATCGGGCAAGATCAACTCGGCATCGACGCGGCGCTGCACCTCTTGCACAAAGCCACCCAAGTCACGACCGCTGACGTTGGCACCCACCACCACACGGCGTTTGCCAAACTCACGGCTGATGGTGGGAGGACTGTCCAGCAATTCGATGCTGGCCACGGCCGACAAGGGCACCAAGGTGCCGTCGCTGGTTTTCAAGGTGGTGTTGCGAATCGTCTGGATCGAATTGCGGTATTCGTTCGGGTAACGCACCACGATGGCAAATCGCCTTTGTCCTTCGTACAACTGGCCCACCTCGTTGCCGCCAAAAGCGGTTTCGATCAGGTCGTTGACATCCGAGACATTGATGCCATACCGGGCAATCGACTGCCGGTCGATTTCAATGGTCAAGGTCTGCTGCCCCGACAAGCGCTCCACACGCAAATCAATGGCGCCGGGCACGGTGCTGGTGATGCGAGCGACCTCTTCGGAGATGCGCTTGAGTTCGCCCAAATCGTCACCAAACACCTTGATGGCCAACTGCGAGCGCACCCCGGTCACCATTTCGTCCACCCGCTGTGCGATGGGCTGGTTCATGATGACCTGTACACCGGGCAAGACCGCCAGGGCCTTGCGAATGTCTTCTTCGATCTCGGTCTGGGTGCGACCGGCTTCGCGGTCTATCACCACAATCGGATCGGATTCATTGGGTCCAACCGGGTCTGCCAAGGATTCGCCGCGGCCCAGTTTGGCCACCACCGACTTGACGCCTGGCACTTGCGAAACGATTTTCATCGCCTCAAATTCCACCTTGAGCGATTCTTCCAAAGCAATGCTGGGGACTCGAATCAATTGAGGAACGATGTTGCCCTCTTTCATGGTGGGGATGAAGCTTTTGCCAAGCAGCGGAAACAAGGACAAAGAGCCGACCAACAAGGCTACGGCGATCGCGATCGTCTTCTTTTCTGCACCCAAGGCCACATGCAGAACCGTCAGGTAATGGCGCTTCAAGAAGGCGATTGGCTTGGTGTCATGCTCGCTGCCGCCCCGCAAGATGTAGCTGCACAACACCGGCGACAAAAAGAGTGACACCGCCAAAGAAACCGCCAATGCGATCGCAATGGTCAAGGCCAAGGGAGCGAACATCTTGCCTTCCATGCCGGTCAAGGTCATCAAGGGCAAGAACACCAAAATGATGATGGACATGCCGTACACCGTGGGTTTGGCAATCTCGTTGGTCGCCTCCAAAATGATGCGCAGCTTGGATTCGCGACCTGGCCCCGCCAAACCCAATTTGTGGAAGACGTTTTCGACCACCACCACGGTGCCGTCCACCATCAAACCAATCGCGATGGCCAAGCCCCCCAGCGACATCAGGTTGGCCGACAAGCCCAACTGGTTCATCATCATGAAGGTCACCAAGGGCGTGATGACGATCGTGGCCACCACCACCAGGCTGGAGCGCACATCGCCCAAAAACAGCAACAAAATGATGACGATGAAAACAATGCCTTCCAGCAGGACTTTGGTCACCATCCACAAGGCCGAGTCCACCAGCTCCGTGCGGTCATAAAACGGCTCGATTTGCAAGCCACCGGGCAGCAAGCCCTTTTGGTTGATTTCTTCCACCTTGTTTTTGACGCGACCCACCACGTCTTTGGCGTTGGCGCCGCGCAGCATCATCACAATGCCGGCCACCGCTTCGGTCTCGCCGTTGCGCACAATCGCACCCTGCCGCACCGCAGCGCCCACCTGGACTTGCGCCACATCGCGCACGAACACCGGCACATCACCCGACTCTTTCAAAATGATGTTGCCGATGTCGTCGGCGGTTTGGATCAGGCCCACGCCACGGATCAGGTACTGTTCGGCCGAAGAGCGCAGCAAACCCCCACCCGAATTGGCGTTGTTGCGCTCCACCGCCTCCAGCACCTCTCGCAAGGTCAGACGGTAATGCCGCAAACGGTCCGGGTTGACCAGCACCTGGAATTGGCGCTCCAGACCACCCATCGAGTTGATCTCGGCCACACCCGGAATCGAGCGCAGCATGGGGCGCAACACCCAGTCCTGGATGACACGCCGCTCCATCAGTTCATTCTCGGAGAGTTGGCGCTGGCCATCGTCCGGGTGCACCAAGGTGTATTGGTAAACCTCACCCAAACCGGTGGACACCGGGCCCAAAACCGGCACCACCCCCTCGGGCATGCGGGGGGTGACTTCGAGCAAACGCTCCATCACCAATTGGCGCGCGAAATAAACGTCGGTTTTGTCGGTGAACACCAAGGTGACCAAGGACAAACCTGCACGGTTGAGCGCGCGCATTTCAGTCAGTCCCGGCAAACCGGTCATGGCCACTTCGAGCGGCATGGTGACAAAACGCTCGACCTCTTCGGGCGAACGGCCAGGCACCTCGGTGGCCACCTGGACTTGCACGTTGGTCACATCGGGAAACGCATCGACAGACAGGCGCATGGCGGCGCGACCGCCAAAACCCAGCAAGACAATCGCCACCACCAGGACCAGCAAGCGCTGGGACAAGGCGGCACGGATCAATGACTTCAGCATGGTGAGTCCTTGTTACTGAAGTTCGGCGCGCTTGCGCTCGTTGTGCAGATGGAACGCGCCATCAATGACCACTTGGTCGCCCAACTTCAGTCCCTTGATCACAGGCCGCAAATCGTTGTGGGCCGGGGCCAGTTCGACCGGCGTGAAGCGGTAGGTGCCCTCTGCCACCTTGAGGTACACATGGTCACGGTCGCTTTCACGGATGACGGCGTCATTGGGCACCACCAATTCGCTGGTGGCTTCACCCCGGATGCGCATGGTGGCCAGCATTTGGGGTTTTAAATCGCGGTTCAGGTTGTCCACCTGGGTGCGAAACGGAACGGTGCGTGTCTCGGGCGATACCGCGTCGCCCACATAAATGATCCGGCCTGACAATTGCCGATTGCCCAAGGCAGGCACTTCGATGTCCACCTGTTGACCCATGCGCACGGCGCGAGCGGTTTGCTCCGGCAAAGCGCCACCCACCCAGACATTGCCCAGATCGGCCACTGTAAAAAGGTGATCACCGGGTTGCACCACCTGGCCATTGCTGATTTTGCGCTCAAGCAAGACGCCTGATTGAGTGGCCAAAATGGGCGCATGGGATTGCAAGGCGCCTTGGTCGCGCAGCGCCTCCAAGGGAGCCCCCGAAATGCCCAGAAGCTTGAGCTGATCGCCCAAAGCGCGCAATTCTGCACGGGCCACGGACAGTTCGGACTCACGGCGCTGCAGTTCTGCAGCACCAATCACATCCGCCTGAAAGAGCTGGCGCGCACGGTCGACCGCCCGCTCGGCCAATCCCGCGTTGGAGTGGGCCCGCAAGAATGCCATTTGGGCTTGGGTCAATTCAGGGCTTGCAAAACGTGCCAAAGGCTGCCCGACACGGATGCGATCACCCACCTCCACCAGCAATTCGGTCACGCGACCGGTGACCGAAGCCCCAATGCGTGTCACCTGCCGTTCATTGGCCTCAATGCGTCCGGGGACCTCTTTGATGGGAACGATGTTGCTCATCGCCACATCGCCCACCTTGAACCGGCTGGCCATGGAAGGCTCCACCTTGATTTGCAAGGGGTCTGTGGCAGGTTTGGCCGCTGGTGTGGCGACAGGCGCAGACTGCTGGCCGCAGCCCACCAGTACCAAGGCACCAACGAGGGTGGTCAGCAACAATGCGCGGGAACGCAGGGGGCGCTTGATCAGGGAGTGCATGGGGTTCATTTTTGGGAAAGGTTGGAATCTGAAGCGTAACGGCCACTGAGCTGAATGAGGGTGATGCGGGCCACCTGCAGCTGGTAACGGGCCTGCAAGAGGTCGGCGCGAACGCTGCGCAAAACCCGCTGTGCATCCAGCACATCCAGAATGCCTCGCTCGCCAAAGCGGTAAGCCGCCTCGGCCACGCGCAATGCCGATTCGGCTTCGCGGACCACACCCTGGCTCAGGGCATCTACCCGCAAGCGCGACATTTCCAGGGACCGCCAGGCCAACAACACCTGCTGGTTCATTTCGGCTTGCCGTCCTTCGTAACGTGTGCGGGCCCTCTCAAGTTCGGCCACCGCCTCGGCGATGGGGCCGCTGCGCTGGTCCAGCAAGGGGATTTGCACGCCGATACCCCACTGCGATTGGCGAACCTGGGGGTCCGTCATCTGGGAATAACGCAAATCGACCGATGGCAACACACTGGCGCGCACGGCCGCCAGTCGGGACTGGGCACGGTCAAACTCATGCTTGAGAATTAGAATTTCCGGGTTGAACTGGCTGGCACTGGCCTGCAGCTGCTCAAGCGTCAGCGTCATGGACCGCTCGGCGGCGGTCGGCGGCTTGAGCGTCCAGCGGGCGGGCAACTGGCCTGCTGCCAGCCGGTTGATTTCGAGCAGCGTTTTGTCTGCACGCAAGGCGGCGGTTTGCTGGCGCTCGCGGGCGTTGATGACTTCGGCATCGGCCTTGATCAGCTCGTAGCGTGCGGCTTCTCCGCTGGTCACGCGCACGCGAACCCTTTGCTGCACTTGCTCCAGCAAGGTGAGCGACTCGGCAGCGGCCTCGGCTTCACCCTGATGCAGCAGGGCTTCAAAAATCCGCATCCGCAGTTGCGCCAACAGGTCGTTGCGCACCGTGGCCAATTGCTGCTCGGCGCTTTTTTGACCCGCTTGGGCACTGTCGATGCGCGCGCGGCGAATTTGGGGGTTTTCAATCGGCTGGGTCAAAGTCCAGCTTTGACTGGAGGCAGAGCTGGCCCCCTGCGGCTGCCATGGGCCCCTGGACCAGTCCACCCGAGGGTTCAGCAAAGCCCCTGCAGAAGTCACTGAAGCCCGTGCGGCGTCCACAGATTGCGCAGTGGCCTTGAGCAAGGGGTTGAATTGCAGCACCAAAGCTTCGAGACGGGCCGTGTCGAACTCCTGGACATCGCCTGCTGGCGTGACGCTCTGGCCAGAGGCCTGCGGCACCGGCACATTGGCCGCGAAGCCGGACAAGGGGAGGGTCCACAACAAAGCGCTCAGCACACAAAGTGCTGCCACGCTGGAACTTGACGCCTTGAGGCGCGATGGGCCGCTGACGACCGCGTGACGGATCATGGGATGGTCCTGGGTATATGTGAGTCGCATGGAAGGTCAATATTCTACAAAAAGCAGAATGAAAAATTCATTCAATCAGTTTTATCCGAATTTAAAAAGGGGAATTGATTGCCGAACCATCGCAGTGCAGATGATGCATCTTTGGGCCATTCCTGCTTACAAAGTATGAGATTGGTCTTGCTGCACAAGGGGTTTTCAATGCCACTGGTCCACACTGCGGATCCGCGTGCTCGGTTATAAAACCCTCATGAAATCTTTGCGCATTGTGATTGTCAGCCCTGCCCTGGCCGCCGCCAACAATGGCAATTGGCAAACGGCGCGTCGCTGGCAGCGCCTGCTGTGGCCACACCGTGTGCGCATCGTGCAGCAATGGCCCGATGCCCTGGCGCAAGCCGACGAGGTGATGTTGGCCTTGCATGCCCGCCGCTCGGCAGACGCCGTGTTGGCTTGGCACAAACAACACGGTGGACGCGGCTTGGGCTTGGTCCTCACGGGTACCGACCTGTACCGCGACATTGCCCATGACGCGATGGCCCAGCAATCCTTGCAACTGGCCTCATCGCTGGTGGTGCTGCAAGGGCTGGGCCTTCACCAACTGTCCCCAGCGCTCCAAGCCAAGGCCCGCGTGATCTACCAATCCACGCTGACCCGCCAACACCTGGCCAAAACTGCACGCCACCTGCGCGTGGTGATGGTGGGCCACTTGCGTGACGAAAAAGACCCCCTGACCCTGATGGCTGCCGCCCGCTTGTTGCCTGCGGACAGCGGCATCCTGATCGACCACATCGGCGCGCCTCTTGATGCCGCGCTGGGCCAAGCCGCGCAAGCCACACAAGCGCAATGCCCGCATTACCGCTGGCTGGGTGCCTTGCCGCACCGCCAAACCCTGCAGCGCATCCAGCGCGCCCACTTGCTGGTGCACACCAGCCGCATGGAGGGCGGCGCGCATGTGCTGATGGAAGCCATTTGCAGCGGCACCCCCGTGCTGGTCTCGCGCATCGACGGCAACATGGGCCTGCTGGGCGAGGATTACACCGGCGTGTTCGAGCCTGGAGACGCGCAGGGCCTGGCCGCACGGCTGCTGGCTTGCCGCGACGCGGCTGGCGGCCCGGCGCTGATGGCACAGCTTGAAAACCAATGCGCTTTGCGCGCGCCCTTGTTTGAACCACAGGCCGAGCGCGCCGCCCTGCACCGCTGGGTGCAAGACCTCACCGCCCCTTGAGGGCTCAGCGCCGCAAAACCGCCAGCCACTGCGCCTGCTCGGGAGACAAAGCGGCATCGGGTGTGAGCATGGCACTGGCCAAGGCTTGTCGGCTGTCCGCATCCGGCGCTGGCAAAGGGGCGGACAGCAAAGCGTCGAGCACCTGCCCGGCCTTGGCCAGGGTTTTGCCATAGAGCTCAAAAATGCCGGACACGCTGACGTGCTGCGCCGGGTCGTCCAACCAGCAGTCGTAGTCGGTGACCAGGCCCACGGTGGCATAGGCCATCTGGGCTTCGCGGGCCAAGAAGACCTCGGGCACATTGGTCATGCCCACCAGGTGGCAACCGGCTTGCCGCAGAAAATGGCTCTCGGCCTGCGTGCCCAGGCGCGGGCCTTCAACGCAGGCATAGGTCAGGCCCCGGTGCACCGACAGGCCGCAGCGCTGCGCGGCATTGGAGACCGCATCCACCAAGCCCGCACTGACGGGCTTGGCGGTGGACACGTGGGCGGCCACGCCTTGCCCAAAAAAAGTGCGCTCGCGTTGGCCCCGTGTCCAGTCAAAGTACTGCTCGGGCATGGCCATGTCACCGGGCTTGACCTCCAGACTCAGGCTGCCCACCGCCGAAAAGCCGAGCAACTGCGTGGCCCCGGCTTGCTTGAGGGCGAAGATGTTGGCGCGGTAATTCACCTCGTGCGGCAGGAGGCGGTGGCCGCTGCCGTGGCGCGCCAAAAACAGCACCTCTTGGTCGTGGTACTGACCGCGCAGCACCTCGCCCGAGGCTTGGCCAAAGGGCGTGCCGTCGTTCAGGCGTTGCGTGATGCGCAAGCCCGGCAGTTCATAAAGGCCCGTGCCTCCGATGATGGCCAACATGGTCAGGTCTCCCAGCGAATGACATCGGCTTCGCGGTAAGCAGGGCCTGCCGCGATGCGCGAAAAATAAGACGCGTGTGCGTCGGAACCTTCGGGCCACTGCTGCAAAAAGCGCTGCTGCACTTGCTCGGCAGAGGTTTCGATGGCGATGGCTTGCAAGTGCAGCCCGTGGGCTTGCACGCTGCACCTTTGTTGCGGCCCCTCAAAAGGCAGGACCGAAATGCGTGTGAACAAACCCGACAGATCGCCCTGAAAGTTGGGCATGCCCGCAGCGCCGTTGTTGAGCACCCATGCGGGTTGGGTCTGCCCGGGCACCTTCACTTGCTGGAACACCGGCAAGCAGGTGTGGGTGCTGGCAAAGGCATGGACTTGCGCCCGTTCAAACCAGCGCCTGACCTGCTCACGTTGCTCGGGCTGGCGCAAGTGTTCCTGGGCAAAGCCCCAGCCCGCCAAGGACTGGGCGTCGCCATGCACCACGCCCACACGCATGCGGCCCACTTGCGCCACCCGCCACATGGGCAAGGCCGCCAGTTGCTGGCGCTGCTGCGGCGTGGTGGCGGTGCGCAATTGCTGCAGGATGCGGTTGGAGCGCGACACCACTTCCTGCCCCACCCAGTCGGGGTAGGCGCAGCCGCAACCCGCATCGGGGTCGGGCTGGCTGTCGGCCAATTCGGTTTCGACGTTGCCCCGCAAAGCCACATGCTGGAGCACGGCCGCTTGGACCCGCGCAAAAGTGGCCGGATCGGTGTCGAACCAATGGAAGTCGCCATTGAACACGAGGCGCTTGCGCCCGGTTTCTTGCGCAAACAAGCGCAACACCTCGTGCAGCGCCAGTTCGTTGCCATACAGCCCCCCCACAAGGTACAGCGTCTCCAAATCGCTCAAGCACGGATCAGGGGCCGAACAAAACACGTCGGGGCCGTATTGGTAATGCAAGGGGCAGCTGCGGCCTGCAGAAGATGGGGCGTTCATGGCGACGCTGGGGCTTTCAACAAAAGGGCTCGGCCGGGCCAATCCGGCGGCAGATGGTGCAAATCGGTCGCCTCATCTATGTCAAAAACCGGGTCGAGCTCTTGCCAGCACAAGCCGGCCGCTCGGGCCCGAAGGCGTGTCTCAGCCATGACCTGCGGGGTGCTCCATGCCATGCCTTCAAACAAACCCGGACAAGGGCGACGCAAACCCACCAAGGCATACCCCCCATCACAGGCAGGCACGAACACCGCATCGTTGCAGTCCAAGGCCCGCGCGGCAGCCTTCAACACGTCGGCGCTCAGGCCCGGTGCATCCGTGCCCATGAGCAACACCGATGGTTCATGCACCAGCCGCCGCAGCAAAGCACGGTGCATGCGCGCACCCAGATCACCCTCGCCTTGCGCCGTCCAATGCAAACGACCTGGCGCGAGGGCTTTTGCTTGCGCAAACGCCGGGTGAGCGACTTCCGGGCTGACGCACAGCTCCAGGTGCTCAAACGGGGTTTGAAGGGCCTGTTGCACCGCGTGCAGCAAGAGCTGCCCAGCCAAGTCGGCTGCGCCCTGCGCGCCCAGGGCCGGGATCAAACGGGTTTTGGCCAGCCCGGCGACAGGGGCTTTGCTCAGAATGATCAAGGCCACACTCATCGGTAGTCCTGTGCCAATCGATCAGGCGACTCGCCACGCCAGTAACGCCAGCGCAAACGCCACATCAAAAAAATGGTGCGCCACACGCCGTGCTGCTCCCAACGTCGCCCGGAAGTGCGCACCGGTTGGCGGATGCAAGCGGGTGCCCCCCAAGCGCGCAAGCGCTTGGACATGTCGATGTCTTCCATCAGGGCTTGCGCGGCAAAGCCCCCCAGGTGTTCAAACACCTCACGGCGCATGAACAGGGCCTGGTCGCCCGTGGCGATACCCGTCCAGCGCGAGCGCCAGTTCATCAGTGTGGCCACCACCGGCAGCATCCAGTGGCTGCCGGCGATGCGCACATCAAATCGCCCCCAGGCATGGCCTGCGGCCAGCGCTTGCGTGACGCATTGGTCGGCCTGGTCGGGCAAAGTGGTGTCCGCATGCAAAAACAAGAGCACATCACCCCGGCCCAAGGCCGCGCCCGCATTCATTTGGGCCGCGCGACCGCGCACAGAGGCCATCACCACATCGGCATGGGGGCGGGCCAAGTCCATGGTGGCATCGGTACTGCCGCCATCCACCACCACCACAACAGCGCCGCGCAGGCGCAAGGGCGCCAGGCTTTGCAAAGTGGCCTCCAGGGTGGCCGCTTCGTTCAGCACCGGCAGCACAATGCACAAAGGCGATCGCATGGGTTCAGCCAAGGTTGGTGGCACTCATGACGGGGACAACTGCGCCACACGGGCTGGCGGGTCTTCCAAAGCCCCGCCGCAACTGCTGCCTTGTCCCGCCGTACAGCCATAGCAATGGTCCGCAATGGCAATCGGCTGCCCCGTCACCTCCCAAGACAAGAGGTCTTCAATGCGGGCTGGCTTGGCGCCCGCGCTGGGTGAAGGCATCCCCAACATCTGGTTGAAATCGCAGTCGTACAAAAAGCCTTGCCAATCCACGCTGATGAGGGTGCGGCACATGACGGTGTCCAGGTTTTCTGCGCGGTAAGCACTGCGCAGCAACTGCATGTAGCTTGCAAATTGGCCTTTGCTCACCAAGGTGCTGCCAAAACGCTGCACCGGCATGTTGGTCAAGGCAAACAGGTGGTTGAAATGGATGCCGAAATGCGCGAGCAGCTCTCGCTTGTAATCCGCCTGCAAGGCGGTCTGAGGCGGCGGCAAAGAGGGCCCTTGCGGGTTGTAAACCAGATTCAGGACAAGCTCAGGACGTGAAGCCTGACCATATCCCAAGGCATTGAGTTGCTTGAGCCCCGCAATGCTGCGCTCGAAAACCCCATCACCTCTTTGTCGGTCGACATTGGCGGGCGAATAGCAGGGCAAAGATGCCGTGACCTCGACTTGGTGCGCAGCCAAGAATTCGGCCAGGTCTTCTTGCCCAGGCTCACTGAGAATGGTGAGGTTACAGCGGTCGATCACGCGCACCCCCAGGGCGCGCGCGCGCGCCACCAAAGACCGGAATTCGCTGTGGAGCTCTGGCGCCCCCCCGGTCAAATCCAGCGTCTGAATCTGACGCCGAGCCAAAACCGCCAGGACCGACTCGACTGTGGCCGCATCCATCATCTCCGTGCGGTTGGGGCCGGCGCCCACATGGCAATGCAGACAGCTTTGGTTGCATTTGTAGCCCAGATTGACCTGCAAGGTGTCGAGGGTTTTGCGGCGG
>JACCDG010031944.1_pt1 | contig 22391 bp, 22 predicted proteins | sample 7442471 | NCBI WGS metagenome assembly JACCDG01 (sample SAMN15323444, study PRJNA562643) | freshwater metagenome | isolation source: river surface water | place: USA:Blue River Watershed | collected 2017-08-17 | reverse complement strand
TCGGTGGGTATAACTATGATTACACCAGATCCCTCGTACGGCGTTACCGTACTGAACTCCCCCAGGGCAGGAATGCAGCAAGGGTAGGTCCGCTCTGGCGGGTGTGCGAGGGGTCCTATTAAATTGCAGCGCGACGAACAGTAGAGGAGCAGACGATGTCATTAGCTTTGTATCGTAAATATCGTCCCTCTGTTTTTGCAGATGTCATCGGACAAGAGCATGTAACTGTTCCACTTTCAAATGCTTTGGAATCTGGTCGCACTCACCACGCATACTTGTTTAGCGGTCCACGTGGTTGCGGAAAAACATCAAGCGCACGAATCATGGCGCGCTCGCTTAACTGCGAAAAGGGACCAACACCAAATCCGTGTGGCGAGTGCCAATCATGTAAAGATTTAGTTGCGAACGGTCCAGGTTCATTAGATGTTATTGAATTAGATGCCGCGACCCATGGTTTAGTAGATGATGCACGCGATCTTCGCGACAAAGCATTTTTTGCACCGGTACAAAGTCGTTACAAGATTTACATTATCGATGAGGCGCACCAGCTTGGACCAGGTGCAGCTAACGCGTTACTTAAGGTTGTTGAAGAGCCACCTGCACATGTAATTTTTATCTTTGCTACAACAGAACCAGATAAGTTGATTGCAACTATCCGTTCACGTACACACCACTATCCATTCCGTTTAGTTCCACCAGGAACTTTGGCAGCTCACCTAGAAAAGGTGTGCAACGCTGAAGGGGTAAAGGTTGCAAAGGGTGTAATTCCCCTTGTTGTACGTGCATCTGGTGGCTCTGTTCGTGATGCTTTATCTGTACTGGGGCAACTACTTGCAGGTGCTGGAAAAGATGGCGTGAGCTATGAGATCGCAATTCAACTTCTTGGATTCACAGATGGTGCGCTATTGGATGATGCGATCGATGCGATTGCAGCCCATGATGGAGCAACCTTGTTTAAGACAATTGATCGCGTCATTGAATCAGGACATGATCCACGTCGATTTACGAGTGATATGTTGGAACGTATTCGCGACTTAATGATTGTGGATGCGTTAAAGGATTCAACCGCTAATTCAATCTTGCGTGATATGCCTGATGATCAGATGGAACGCATGCGCAATCAGGCAAATAGAATTGGTACTGCAAATCTTTCACGTGCAGCAGATATTGCGGCGGAGGGATTAACCCAAATGCGTGGGGCTACTGCGCCGCGCTTAATCCTTGAGCTCATCTGCGGGCGCATCTTGTTGCCGATCGGGGACAACACAGAAGCGGGAATACTCTCTCGCATTGAGCGCTTAGAGAGAGCGGAAGAGTTAGCTCCGATGAGTACCGGTCGCGCCTCAGAGGCTCGAACCGTGGAGGCAAAAGAAAAAGCAGCCTCCACTCATTCGACTGAAGCAGTCAACAACTCCAAGCCAACCGAAGTAGTAACTCCGGCTCCCGAAAAGCCAAAGGCGTCCCCCGCACACGGTGCTTTCGATATTGCCGCACTGCGCAGAGCGTGGCCGGATGTTATTGAGGATGTGAAGAAGCGCCGTAGGCTTACTTGGTCGTTGTTAAGTGCATCTGCGCAGGTGTTGAGCGTTGATGAGAATGCGATCACGATTGGCATTGTTAATGCTGGCGCGAAGGAAAGTTTTGAGCGATCTGAATCTGATGTGATTCTGCGCAACGCATTTATTGATGTGGTGGGATTGGATCGAAAGATTGCAGTTGTTGTTGATCCTTCAATTGATACAAATACTCCAGCGGCACGTGAGACCAGAACTTCTGAAGCTCCAAATGATCCTGTGCAGTTAACGGGTGCAGCGTTGTTGGCAAAAGAGCTTGGCGCAAAAGTTATTGAAGGTAAGTAATAGATGTCAGGTATGTATGAAGGTGCAATTCAAGATTTGATTGATGCGTTAGGTCGCCTGCCAGGAATTGGTCCAAAGAGCGCGCAACGTATCGCTTTCCATATTTTGCAATCTGATTCAGAGGTTGCATCTGCACTTGTTGATTCAATTCGTGTAGTTAAAGAGCGTGTTAAGTTTTGCGTGCAGTGCGGAAATGTTTCTGAAGAGGATGAGTGCCGCATCTGCCGTGATCCTCGACGTGACAACACAATCATCTGTGTTGTTGAAGAGAGTAAAGATGTCATTGCAATCGAACGTACTCGCGAATTTCGCGGTAAGTACCATGTGCTTGGCGGAGCGATCAGTCCGATCGATGGAATCGGTCCAGAACAACTTCGCATTCGCGAGTTAATGGTTCGTTTGGCAGATGCTGGAATTGTTGAAGTCATCTTGGCGACCGATCCCAACCTTGAAGGTGAAGCGACAGCTACCTATCTATCCCGTCTGATTAAGCCGATGGAGATAAAGGTTTCTCGTTTAGCCAGCGGTCTGCCGGTAGGCGGAGATTTGGAGTATGCCGATGAGGTCACGCTCGGTCGTGCCTTTGAAGGCCGCAGGGATGTTTAATCTCATTATTTGACACGCATTGTGTCTCATTATTTAAGATAAACCTGAAATCGGGTAGCCCCAGCACGCTATCTAGTTCATGATTGAGCCATGGGACTCATTGTTCAGAAATATGGCGGCTCTTCAGTTGCCGATGCCGAGGGCATGAAGCGGGTAGCCAATCGAATTGTGGCTGCCAAGCGGGATGGAAATCAGGTCGTCGTTGTCGTTTCAGCGATGGGCGATACCACCGATGAATTGATTGATTTAGCTGAACAGATCACTCCGATCCCTCAAGGTCGCGAGCTAGATATGTTGTTAACAGCTGGTGAGCGAATCTCAATGGCGTTACTAGCAATGGCGATCAACAACTTAGGTCATGAAGCCTTGTCATTTACCGGCAGCCAAGCTGGTGTGATTACAACATCAGCACATGGTCGCGCTCGCATCATCGATGTGACTCCAGGACGAATCAAGGAAGCTTTAGATAGCGGTGCAATTGCAATCGTTGCCGGCTTTCAAGGAATTTCGCAAGATACAAAGGATGTAACAACACTTGGTCGTGGTGGTAGCGATACAACCGCGGTTGCTTTAGCTGCTGCACTCGACGCAGATGTTTGTGAAATCTATACAGATGTTGATGGCGTATTCAGCGCCGACCCACGCGTTGTTCCCGCAGCTCGTAAGTTAAAGACAGTTACATATGAAGAGATGCTTGAACTCGCAGCAAGCGGAGCAAAGGTTCTGCACTTACGTTGCGTTGAATACGCACGCCGTTACAACTTACCAATTCACGTACGTTCATCTTTTTCTACAAATGAAGGAACCTGGGTGGTCAAAGATCATCCTGAAGGAGGAGCAATGGAGCAAGCAATCATCTCGGGAATCGCACATGATAAATCCGAGGCAAAGATAACAATCGTCGGAGTACCAGACCGCACCGGTGTTGCAGCTCGCATCTTCCAAGCGATCGCAGACTCCGACATCAACATCGACATGATCGTGCAAAATGTTTCTGCCGCTGCAACAGGACTAACAGATATTTCCTTCACATTGCCAAAGGCTGAAGGTGCTGCAGCAACTGCGATTTTGCAGAAGTTGCAAGGTGAGGTTGGCTTTGCATCAATTCAATACGATGACCAAATCGGTAAATTGTCATTAATTGGCGCTGGTATGCGCTCCCATCCAGGTGTGACAGCTACCTTCTTCGGAGCGATGTCAGATGCAGGGGTAAATATCGAAATGATTTCCACCTCTGAAATTCGAATTTCAATTATCTGCCGCCAAGCAGATCTAGAGCGTGGTGCAAAGGCTGCACACACAGCTTTCGAACTAGATGCAGATCAAAACGAGGCTGTTGTATATGGAGGTACTGGACGATGAGTAAGAAGCCTTCACTTGCAGTCGTTGGAGCAACAGGTGCCGTTGGCACAGTAATGCTCGGAATTTTGTCGGAACGCCCAGATGTGTGGGGTGAGATCCGTCTAATCGCCTCTGCTCGCAGTGCGGGCAAGAAGTTAATGTGTCGTGGAGAAGAGCTAACCGTCGTAGCTCTTTCACCTGAAGCATTTGATGGCATCGATGTTGCAATGTTCGATGTTCCAGATGAGGTCTCTGCAGAGTGGGGACCGATCGCTGCATCACGAGGTGCGGTTGTTGTCGATAACTCTGGCGCATTCCGCATGGATGCAGATATTCCTTTAGTAGTTCCTGAAGTAAATCCTGAGCAAACAAAGAATCGTCCTCGCGGAATTATTTCAAATCCAAACTGCACAACACTTTCTATGATTGTTGCACTTGGTGCCCTTCATAAAGAGTATGGATTGAAGGAGCTCGTTGTTTCTTCTTACCAAGCAGCATCTGGTGCAGGTCAAGCAGGAATCGATGCGCTGAAAGAGCAAATTGCTGCAGTTGCAGGAACGGATGCGGGAACAAATGCTGGCGATGTTCGTAACTTTGTAAAGGATCTTGGTCCTTTCCCTGCGCCATTAGCTTTGAATGTAATTCCATGGGCTGGCTCACTTAAGGCCGATGGATACTCATCTGAAGAGCTTAAGGTTCGCAATGAATCACGCAAGATTCTTGGTCTTCCAAACCTAAAGGTTTCCGCTACTTGCGTACGCGTTCCCGTAATTACAACCCACTCGTTAACAGTTCACGCAGTATTTGAAAAGGAGCCTTCACGTAAAGCGGCTCAAGATATTTTGCAAAACGCTGCAGGTGTGAAGTTGGTTGATGATCCAGAAAATCACAAGTTCCCAACACCTGCCGATGTAGTTGGTACAGATCCAACGTGGGTAGGTCGAGTTCGCAAGAGCATCGATGATCCAATGGCGCTAGAAATGTTTGTGTGTGGCGACAACCTTCGCAAGGGTGCTGCACTAAATACCGCACAGATCGCTGAACTATTGGCGGTAGAGTTCACAGCATGAGTATCAAGGAAACCCTTCGCAACGATTTAACAGAGGCGATTCGTGGTCGCAATGAGATCACTTCTAGCACCATTCGCATGGTTCTAACTGCAATCACTAATGAAGAGGTTGCAGGAAAAGAGGCACGCGTACTAAGCGATGATGAGGTAATCGTTGTTTTGTCACGTGAAGCAAAGAAGCGTCGCGAAGCAGCTGAAGCATTTGAAAGTGCAGGCCATGCAGAAAAGGCAGCACTGGAAAAAGCCGAGGGTGAAGTTATCGCTAAGTATTTGCCAGCGCAGTTAAGTCCAGATGAGATCAAGCAGATCATCGCTGATGCAATTGCATCAACTGGTGCTGCAGGTCCTGCAGATATGGGCAAGGTAATGGGCGCGATTAAGCCAAAGATTGCAGGAAAGGCTGATGGAGCACTTGTTTCATCACTAGTGAAGGAGAGTCTCAACAAATGACAAAGTACGAATACGCAACGGTTCCACTTCTTTCACATGCAACAAAACAGATTCTTGATACTTGGGGCTCAGATGGTTGGGAGCTCGTACAAGTTATTCCAGCACCAGGAACTGGTGAGCAGCTAGTTGCTTACATGAAGCGAGCAGTTGCATGAATAAGGTTGATGTCCGCGCAAAGCTTGCAGAGCTTGGTTTAGAGCTTCCAGTTGCTGCAAAGCCAGTTGCTGCATATGTCCCAGCGATTCGCACAGGTAATTTAGTTTTCACCGCCGGACAACTTCCATTAGCTAATGGCGAAATGGCAGGGGTCGGAAAGGTTGATGGAGCGATCACTCCTGAGCGTGCAAAGGAGCTTGCACAGATTTGTGCACTCAACTGTCTTGCAGCTGTGGAAACAGTTGCAGATGTAAACAAGATTACAAAGATTGTTCGCGTGGTTGGTTACGTCAATGGCGTTCCAGGCTTTGTTGGACATCCAGGAGTAGTAAATGGAGCTTCAGAGCTCTTTATTGCTATCTGGGGCGACGGTGCAAAACATGCACGTAGCGCTGTTGGTATCGCAGAGCTTCCACTGAACTCACCTGTGGAGATCGAACTAACAGTCGAAATTACAGACCAACTATTTACCGCGCTTTGATAGGCGTTCGAAATCTGTAATCAGAACTGCACGACCATCAAGCTTTAACCAGCCGCGTCCTGCGAAATCTGCAAGTGCTTTGTTTACGGTTTCGCGGGATGCACCAACTAATTGAGCTAACTCTTCTTGAGTTAAGTCGTGGTGAACAAATAAACCTTCATCTGTTTGCTTTCCGAAACGCTCGCCTAGATCGATAAGTGCCTTTGCAACACGACCTGGAACATCTGAAAACACTAAATCGCCAACTGCTTCATTGGTGCGACGTAAACGTTGTGCCAATCGAGCAAGTAGTTGCAAAGCAACCTGAGGGTTTTCTGCAAGCCAAGGAATTAACTTTTCCTGACCAAGGCTAAGCAACTTCGCATCGGTAACCGCTGTTGCAGTTGAGGTACGTGGGCCTGGATCAAAGAGACTTAACTCGCCAAACATTTCGCCGGGTCCAAGGATTGAGAGCAGATTCTCGCGACCATCTCCACTTGAAGTTCCAAGCTTTAACTTTCCTTCAACAATTACATATAGGTGATCGCCCTCGTCACCTTCAGCAAAGAGGACAGAGCCCTTTGCGATCTTTACCGAGTCCATAGATGCACGCAAAGAAGCTGCCGCTGCATCATCGAGGGCGGTAAATAATGGGGCTTTACGTACGACATCTTGTTCTGTGCTCACGAGGAGTACTTTACTACCCATGAAGGTCGATAGCGAAACCCGCAAAGAGGCAAGGGCGGTTTATCGCATCCTCACAAAAACCTACCCAAATATTCGCTGTGAATTGGATTTTACAAACCCGCTGGAATTAATCATTGCGACTGTATTGAGCGCTCAATGCACAGATAAGAGAGTTAACACCGTTACTCCCGCTCTCTTCAAGAAGTACAAGAATCCAAAGGCGTATGCAAAAGCTGATCTGCACGAAATTGAAGATCTAGTGCACTCCACCGGTTTTTATCGAGCAAAAGCCCGCAATATAAAGGCGTTGAACATAAAGTTACTTGAAGATTTCGGGGGAGAAGTTCCACGCACTCTTGAAGAGTTGATTACCTTGCCAGGTGTTGGGCGCAAAACAGCAAATGTTGTTTTAGGACATGCCTTTGATACTCCAGGAATAACAGTTGATACACACTTCGGACGATTGTCACGACGTTTTGGTTGGACTAAAGAGACCGATCCAGTAAAGGTTGAGATGGTTGTTCAGCAATTAATTCCACAACCTGAATGGACAAACCTTTCACAACGAATAATCTGGCATGGTCGAAGAATTTGTCATGCTCGTAAACCTGCATGCGGAGCATGTCCAGTTGCAAAAATTTGCCCAAGCGTTGGAATTGGTGAGATGGATAAAGAGAAGGCGTTACTATTGGTGAAAACAGATAAGGATTTCAGATGAAGAAGCTAGTGATTGCAGTCGCGCTCGTTTTGCTGACCGCTTGTTCTCCTTCATCATCTTATGTAAAGGGCGAAGTTGTTTCCTGCGAAACAATTTCACAGGATTCAACATTTACCGGCGGCATTCAAATGGATTGCCTTGACCGCAGTGGAGGCGCACAACTAGGTGCATTACGTGGACCGATGGTTGTAAATGTGTGGGGCTCATGGTGTGGCCCATGTAAGAAAGAGATGCCAGTCCTGCGCGCTTTCCATGACAAGGCACAAGGCAAGGTTCAATTAATCGGCGTTGATGTTGAAGAAGCTAACTTTGATGATGGCCGCACATTTGTGGAACGCAACGGAATTACTTGGCCAAATCTGTATGACCCGGATGGTCGCTCACGTGAATACTTTGGTTTAGGTGTTCCAGTTACCTGGTTTATTGCAGCTGATGGATCGGTTGCTTATAAGCATGTCGGTATCATCAAAGATCTCGATCAAATTGTGACACTGACTGAAAAACATCTAGGGGTAAAGCTTTAATCCTCATCCTTTGATGTGTTCAAACCTTCAGAGATCAACTTCATAACATTTGGATCAGCAAGGGTTGTTGCATCTCCAACCTGACGGTTTTCAGCAACATCCTTGAGCAATCGACGCATGATTTTGCCGCTTCGAGTCTTAGGAAGTTCAGCTACAACCAAAATCTGTCGTGGCTTTGCAATCGCACCAATTTCCTTTGCAACATGGTTACGAAGTTCGGTAACTAGTTGTTCCCCACTTGCATGTGCGATTCCACCACGCAAAATAACGAAGGCCACAATTCCTTGCCCTGTCATTGCATCTTGGGCTCCAACTACAGCGGCCTCTGCAACAGCTTCATGAGAAACAAGCGCTGATTCAACTTCAGTTGTCGAAATACGGTGTCCGGAAACATTCATTACATCATCGACACGACCGAGCAACCAGATTGCTCCATCCTTATCTAACTTTGCACCATCTCCAGCAAAGTAAATTCCCTTAAATCGTGACCAATATGTTTCTTTGTACCGCTCATCCTCACCCCACACACCGCGCAACATTCCGGGCCATGGCTTATCAAGAATTAAAAATCCTCCATGACCCTTTGCAACTGGGCTTGCACCATCATCAACAACAACTGCGCTGATTCCAGGAATTGCTGTCATTGCAGAACCAGGTTTAGTTGCGGTGACTCCAGGCAGTGGTGAAATCATGATTCCACCTGTTTCAGTTTGCCACCAGGTATCAACGATTGGGCAACGATTTCCACCAATAACTTCGCGGTACCACATCCATGCTTCAGGATTAATTGGTTCTCCAACTGAACCAAGTAAACGCAAAGAAGAAAGATTGAATTTATTAGGGTGCTCATCGCCCCACTTCATCCAGGTGCGAATCAAAGTGGGAGCTGTGTACAAAATTGTGACGCCGTACTTTTCAATAAGTTCGAAAATGCGTCCCTTGTGCGGTGTATCGGGTGTTCCTTCATACATTACTTGTGTTGCACCATTCATCAGCGGTCCATAAACAATGTAACTATGACCGGTAATCCAACCAACATCTGCGGTACACCAGTACACATCTGTCTCAGGCTTGATATCAAAGACAACTCGATGGGTGTACGCGGCCTGCGTTAGGTATCCACCGGTTGTATGGAAGATTCCCTTTGGCTTTGCGGTGGTACCAGAGGTGTACAAAATGAAGAGTGGGTGCTCAGAATCAAAGCCCTGCGCTGTGTGTTCAGCTGATTGGCGATCGACAATCTCATGCCACCAGATATCAGTTGCTGAATTCCAGGCGGTTTCTTGTTTGGTGCGTTGTACAACTAAAACATTTTTGACATTGTGTTGACCCTTTAACGCTTCATCAACAGCGGGCTTCAGTGCAAAGGCTCCACCCTTTCTAAATCCACCATCTGCGGTAATGACTAACTTTGCATCTGCATCTTGAATTCGTGACAACAGCGCATCTGCAGAAAAACCACCAAAGACAACTGAGTGAGCTGCACCGATGCGCGCACATGCCAACATTGCAATCGCAGCCTCTGGAATCATCGGCATATAAATCGCGACACGATCCTTTGCTTGAATGCCTAACTCAATGAGCGCGTTTGCGGTTTTCTTAACCTCAACTAGTAACTGCGCATAAGTAATTGTTCGTGTATCGCCAGGTTCACCTTCAAAGTGAAATGCAACCCGATCTCCACGACCTTCAATCACATGTCGATCGAGAGCGTTAAATGATGCGTTGATCTTTCCACCGATAAACCACTGTGCGTAAGGTGCTTCCCATTGCAAGGTTTGCGTCCACGGAGTTTCCCAGCTAAGAGCTTTTGCTTGCAGATCCCAAAAGGCTAAGCGATCTTTTTCAGCTAGATCGTAAAGAGCGGCTGTTGCATTAGCTTGTGCCGCAAACTCCGCCGTGGGTGGAAATTGGCGATCCTCATTGAGCAGGTTCTCTAGTGATTCATGATCTTGACTCATAACGCTAGAGGCTACCTGTTGAACTTTGTTATCAACAGAGAATTCGCAATGAAATTTGCAACTAGAGGGCTGCCCTGAAGATGCACCAAAGGAAAGGAGACACAATGCTGACCTCATTTATTCTGGCCCTCATCAAGCTTTTGAGTAATCCGGTGTTAGTGGCGGCCCTGGCTAAGTTCTTGGCCAACGCCCTAAAAACGGTGAGCTAACAGGTAAAAGCCAGGCATAAGGACCCTCCCAGCAAGGCTGCGGAGGGTCTTTTTGTGCCATTCGGGCGAAGGTGAGAGGATTGGTCGTAAGCCTCTAGACGACTCAACGAAGCGCTCAGTCTAAAGATTTACAACGAGCCCATAGGAGTCACACTATGCCAATTGCAACCCCCGAAATTTACGCAGATATGTTGGACCGCGCTAAAAAGGGCGCATTCGCATATCCAGCAATTAACGTTTCATCATCACAAACCCTGACAGCAGCTATTCGTGGATTCGCCGAAGCTGAGTCAGATGGAATCATTCAGTTCTCTTGGGGCGGCGCGGAATACGCATCTGGTTCAACAGTGAAGAACATGGTTGATGGTGCAGTTGCGCTCGCAGAGTACGCACATGTTGTTGCAAAGAACTACAAAGTAAACATTGGAATTCACACAGATCACTGCCCAGCAGAGAAGCTAGATGGCTTCATGCGTCCACTTCTTGCATTTGGTGCAGATCGTCTTAAGTCAGGCAAGGCTCCTTTGTTCAACTCACATATGTGGGATGGATCAGCGGTTGATATGCCTGAAAACATGAAGGTCGCTAAGGAAATGTTGGCGATGTCAGTTGCTGCAAAGACAATTCTTGAAATCGAAATCGGTGTTGTTGGTGGAGAAGAAGATGGCATCGAAGCAAAGCATGATGCGAAGTTGTACTCAACTCCAGAAGATGCACTTCTAACAATTGAAACACTTGGAACAGATGCAAACGCTCGCTACATGGTGGCAGCAACATTTGGAAATGTTCACGGTGTTTACAAGCCAGGAAACGTTGTCCTGCAGCCAAAGATTCTTGCAACATTGCAAGAGGCGGTATCAGCCAAGCTTGGTCTTCCAGCAGGAAGCAAACCAATGGACTTGGTATTCCACGGTGGTTCTGGCTCACTACTTTCAGAGATCCGCGAATCACTTGATTACGGTGTAATTAAGATGAATGTTGATACAGATACTCAGTACGCATTTACACGTCCTGTCGTTGATCACATGCTTAAGAACTACGACGGCGTTCTCAAGATCGATGGCGAAGTCGGAAACAAGAAGGCTTACGATCCACGCGCATGGGGCAAGCTTGCTGAAGCAGGAATGGCAGCTCGCGTTGTTCGTGCTTGCGAAGATCTTCGTTCAACAGGAACTACATCACTCAAGTAATTAACAACTAGTCGGAAAGGCTTTACTCATGCCTGCATTGGTACTACTCGGCGCTCAGTGGGGCGACGAAGGCAAGGGTAAAGCTACCGACCTGTTGGGTGATCGCGTTGATTATGTTGTTCGCTACCAAGGCGGCAACAACGCAGGACATACAGTTGTTATTGGTGATCAAAAGTACGCACTTCACTTACTGCCATCAGGAATTCTTTCTCCAAATGTAATTCCTGTTATTGCAAATGGTGTTGTTATCGATCCAAGTGTTTTACTTGAAGAGATCCGCGGATTAAATGAACGTGGAATCGATACAAGCAAGTTACTGATTTCAACTAACGCACATTTGATTACTCCTTATCACCGCACAATCGACAAGGTGTCAGAGCGTTTCTTGGGTAAATCAAAGATTGGAACAACTGGTCGCGGAATTGGTCCAGCCTACGCAGACAAAATTAACCGCATCGGTATTCGTGTTCAGGATCTCTTTGATCCATCAATCCTTCGCCAAAAGCTCGAAGGTGCGCTGCGCGATAAGAATCAGATTTTGATCAAGGTTTTCAACCGCAAGAACATCGAAGTTGATGAGGTTCTAGAGGAGTATTTGAAGTACGCAGATATTTTGCGTCCATATGTTGCAGATACTGTTTTGATTCTGGATGAGGCGCTCAAGGCTGGAAAGCGAGTACTTCTAGAGGGTTCTCAGGGCACTTTGCTCGATGTCGATCATGGTACTTATCCATTTGTAACTTCAAGTAATCCAACTGCAGGTGGTGCTTGTACTGGTTCAGGAATCGGACCTACAAAGATCGACCGTGTCATCGGAATTTTGAAGGCGTACACAACACGTGTTGGTAGCGGACCTTTCCCAACTGAATTATTTGATGAAGATGGCGAAGCACTTCGTCGTATCGGTGGAGAAGTTGGTGTAACTACCGGTCGCGCACGTCGATGCGGTTGGTTTGATGCTCCGATTGCTCGTTATGCGGTTCGCGTCAATGGTTTAACTGATTTCTTCCTAACAAAGCTAGATGTATTAACTGGTTGGGAAAAGATTCCAGTATGCGTTGCCTACGAAATCGATGGCAAGCGAGTTGAAGAGCTTCCAGCATCACAAACAGATTTCCACCATGCAAAGCCAATTTACGAATACTTAGCTGGTTGGACCGAAGATATCTCTGGCGCCCGCAAACTCTCTGATCTTCCAAAGAATGCGCAGGATTACGTTGCATTCCTTGAAAAGATTTCAGGTGCGCCGATGAGCGCGATTGGCGTTGGTCCCGGTCGCGATCAAACAATTGTCGTAAAGGATTTCATCTAAGAATGAAAATCCTCCTAGTCGGAAGCGGCGGTCGCGAACACGCACTAGGGGTAGGACTGCAAGCAGATCCAGCATGTACCGAACTTCATGTTGCACCCGGAAACCCTGGTATCGCACAGTTTGCACAATGTCATCCATTATTAATTACAGATAATGCAGCAATTGTTGAGTTAGCAAAAAAACTTCAGGTTGATTTAGTAGTCGTTGGACCCGAAGTTCCTCTAGTTAATGGTGTTGCCGATGAGCTACGAGCAGCCAATATCGCTGTCTTTGGGCCCTCAAAAGCGGCGGCGCAACTAGAAGGTTCAAAGCACTTTGCCAAAGAGGTCATGCGTGATGCAGGAGTTCCTACTGCACATAGCTTTACCTGTAGTAGTAAAGAAGAGATTGAGATCGCATTAGATGCCTTTGATGCACCCTATGTTGTTAAAGATGATGGTCTAGCTGCTGGTAAAGGTGTTGTTGTCACCATTAATCGACAAGAAGCTTTAGATCATGCACTGGCTTGTAAGCGAGTAGTTATTGAAGAGTTTCTAGATGGTCCTGAAGTTTCTTTATTTGGAATCAGCGATGGAACAACGATTATTCCAATGCAACCCGCACAAGATTTCAAGCGCGCACTCGATGGAGATGCAGGACCTAACACCGGTGGCATGGGTGCGTACTCTCCATTGCCATGGGCACCATCTGACATTATTGAAGATACCCACACAAGAGTTCTTGCACCAATGATCGCTGAAATGGCTGCGCGAGGTACTCCATTTGTTGGCTTGTTATACGCAGGTCTTGCGCTAACAGATCACGGAACTCGAGTTATTGAATTCAATGCACGCTTTGGTGATCCAGAAACTCAAGTGTTAATTCCACGCTTGAAGACTCCGCTTGCAACTCTTTTATATAACGCAGCAACTGGAAATCTAAGTGGCACAACTTTGGAGTGGAGTGATGAATCCGCTGTCACAGTTGTACTGGCGGCGCAGGGATATCCAGCAGCTCCTCAATCAGGTGGAGTCATCTCAGGGTTCTCATCTATCAACAATGTTTCAATCTTTCATGCAGGAACTTCTCACAAGGATGAAGCGCTTGTCTCTTCAGGGGGTCGAGTACTAACCGTTACAGGTGTAGGAGAAGATCTCACCGAAGCCCGCAACCTTGCATATCGTGCGATCAGCCAAATTTCACTTGCTGGATCTTTTTATCGGACAGATATCGCGCTTAATGCGTCGGTCGCAGAGAAGGGCAATTAAATGACGGATAATTCACCAATGAGCCTGCTTGCTTGCCGATACGCCTCAGCTGCAATGCGAGAAATCTTCGCGCCCGAGGCAAAAATCATCGCTGAGCGCAAGCTATGGATCGCGGTTATGCGCGCTCAATCAACCCTTGGTCATGAAATCCCTAAAGATGTAATTACAGATTACGAAAATGTAATTACACAGGTGGATTTAGCATCTATTGATGCCCGCGAAAAGCAGAGCCGTCACGATGTAAAGGCACGGATTGAGGAGTTCAACGCATTAGCTGGACATGAAGCGATCCACGCCGGAATGACGAGTCGAGATTTAACTGAAAACATTGAAGCGCTTCAAATTCGCAACGGACTTGAAATCGTTCATGACAAGGTTGTAACACTTCTTGCTCGACTCGGTGAAAGAGCTGCACAGTATTCAGATCAACCAATTGCTGGACGCTCACATAATGTTCCAGCACAAATAACAACTTTAGGAAAGCGTTTCGCATCAGCAGCGGAAGAGTTGTTATTTGCATATGAGCGTTTAACTGCGCTACAAGATCGTTATCCAATGCGAGGAATTAAGGGACCTGTTGGAACTGCACAGGATTCAATTGATCTACTTGGTTCATCAGATGCGCACTTTAAATTAGAAGGTGCGATCGCTAAAGAGCTTGGTTTTAATAACGTTCTAGATTCAACTGGGCAGATTTATCCACGATCATTTGATTATGATGTTGTAACAACTTTGGTTCAGATCGCATCATCTCCTTCATCACTTGCAACATCTATACGTTTAATGGCTGGTGCCGAACTAGTCACTGAGGGTTTCAAGGCGGGCCAAGTAGGTAGCAGCGCAATGCCTCACAAGATGAACACCCGTTCATGCGAACGTGTTAATGGTCTTTCAGTTGTACTTCGTGGATATGCATCGATGGTGAGCGAACTAGCTGGTGATCAATGGAATGAAGGCGATGTCTCATGCAGCGTTGTTCGTCGCGTTGCTCTACCTGATGCCTTCTACGCAATCGATGGATTACTGGAAACAATGCTCACAGTTCTGGATGAGTTTGGAGCTTTCCCAGCTGTAATTAGCGCTGAATTAGAGCGTTATTTACCATTCCTGGCGACTACCAAGATTCTTATGGCAGCGGTCAAAGCAGGTGTTGGTCGCGAAGTAGCGCACGAAGTTATTAAGGAGCATGCGGTTAAAGCAGCTCTTGGTATGCGTGAAGGAAAGAAGAACACCCTTCTTGATGATTTAGCAGCAGATAGTCGATTGCCACTTGATCGTGCAGCGCTAGATCTTTTAATCAGTGACCCCATTGAATTTACTGGCGAAGCTCGCCAACAAGTGGCTCGAGTTGTACATCGCATCGATGCGATTACATCCGCGCACCCTGCCGCAGCGCAGTACAAGCCCGGCTCTATTCGGTGAGCGGCTTCGGCCTAGCTGGTCCACCACCAGCACCGATGATTATTGGGTGGACTCATCTGCGTACCGGAAAAGTTCGAGATCTGTACACCAATGATAAAAAAGAAATCTTACTTGTGGCCTCTGATCGAATTTCGGCGTATGACTGGGTTATGCCAACAACTATTCCAGGTAAAGGTGCGGTTCTAACTCAACTATCTTTATTTTGGTTTGAATTACTAGAAGACATTATTGGCAATCACATAGTTTCAACAGATGTTCCATCGGTTGTTGAAGACCGCGCAGTAATCGTGCAACCGCTAACAATGTTTGAAGTTGAATGCGTTGCTCGTGGTTACCTAACTGGCAGTGGTTGGGTTGAGTACCAAAACAACAAAGCGGTGTGCGGAAACGCACTACCTGATGGTTTGCTAGATGGCTCTCAACTACCAGCAACTATCTTTACACCTGCTACAAAAGCTGAAATTGGCGACCATGACATCAACATTGATTTTGCTGGTGCGGTTGCAATCGTTGGCGCAGATGCTGCGGCGCAACTGCGAGAATTAACTATCAAGTTATATGACACCGCAGCAGAGTTTGCTGCAAGCCGCGGAATCATCGTTGCAGATACCAAGTTTGAATTTGGGCGCAATGACAAGGGCGAGATAACCCTTGGCGATGAGGCGCTAACCCCTGATTCTTCACGGTTTTGGGAGGCATCCACCTGGAAGCCAGGCGGGGCTCAGCCCTCGTATGACAAGCAGTTTCTACGTGACTACCTAGTAGCAAGTGGATGGGATAGAAATAGCCCACCCCCTGAACTACCAACTGAGATCGTAGAGAAGACAGCACTTCGTTACGAAGAAGCATTTTTCCGAATCACCGGCAGCAAGTTCTAAAAGGGAGACAACAAATGGCAAAGATCGTGGTTGATGTGATGTTAAAGCCCGAGATTCTTGATCCTCAAGGTAACGCAGTTGCATCAGCCTTACCACGACTTGGATTTAACTTTGCCAAATCTGTTCGCCAAGGAAAGCGATTTGAAATTGAGATCGAAGGTGAACCAACTGCTGCACAAATTGCCGAAGTCGAAAAAGCAGCAGAGGTTTTGCTCTCTAATCCAGTTATTGAAAACTTCGTAGTGAGAGTTGAGAAGTAATGCGCGTAGGAGTCATTACCTTTCCAGGAACTCTGGATGATCGTGATGCTGCACGTGCAGTCGTTGTAGGTGGCGCTGAAGCGGTCTCGCTATGGCATGGCGATGCGGATCTGAAGAGCGTTGATGCGGTTGTTCTGCCTGGTGGATTTTCTTACGGTGATTATCTTCGTTGTGGTGCTATTTCACGTTTTGCACCAGTTATGCAATTAGTAATTGAGGCAGCTAATAAGGGAATGCCAGTGCTTGGAATTTGCAATGGTTTTCAGGTTTTGTGTGAATCACATCTTTTGCCGGGTGCGCTAACTCGCAACTCTGATCTGCACTTCTTATGTCGCGATCAAGAGATTGAGGTTGTTAACAATCAAACCGCGTGGACAAACTCCTTCAAACAAGGCGAAAAGATTGTCATCCCATTGAAGAATGGTGAAGGATCTTTCCAGTGCGACGATCAAACCCTTGCGATGCTCGAAGGCGAAGGCCGCGTTATCGCCCGTTATGTAGGCGAAAACCCCAATGGATCACGTAATTTAATCGCTGGAATTAGCAACGCGAAGGGCAATGTGGTTGGGCTTATGCCTCACCCAGAACATGCCATCAATGAGTTAACTGGGCCATCTGCTCAAGGGCTTGGCTTCTTTACTTCAATCTTGAATGCGATGGTGAAGTAATGGCGCTAGATACCGTCGCAATTGCGCAAACAACTCCAGATAACTCACAACCATTTGCCGAACTTGGACTAAAGCCCGATGAGTATGCGCGCATCAAAGAAATTCTGGGTCGTCGCCCAACTTCATCAGAGCTGGCAATGTATTCAGTGATGTGGTCAGAACATTGTTCCTACAAATCATCAAAGGTTCACCTAAAGCAGTTTGGTGAGAAAGCTCCCAAGTCAGATGCACTTCTAGTTGGTATTGGTGAAAACGCAGGTGTTGTCGATGTTGGCCAGGGCTACGCTGTAACTTTCAAAATTGAATCACATAATCACCCATCATTTGTTGAGCCGTATCAAGGAGCGGCAACAGGTGTTGGTGGAATTGTTCGTGACATTTTGACAATGGGTGCTCGCCCAATTGCAGTGATGGATCCGCTTCGGTTTGGTCCAGCAGATGCACCAGATACACGTCGAGTCTTGCCTGGAATCGTTGCCGGTGTTGGTGGTTACGGAAACTGTCTCGGACTCCCAAATATCGGAGGCGAAGTTACATTTGATGAAACCTATGCAGGTAATCCACTTGTAAATGCGTTGTGCGTCGGAGTTATGAAGCACAGCGATATTAAGTTGGCAAAAGCTGCAGGTGCCGGCAACTTAGTTGTGTTGTATGGAGCAAAAACAGGTGGTGACGGAATCGGTGGAGTATCTGTACTTGCCTCTGAAACCTTTGGCGCTGGTGGATCTACAAAGCGTCCAAGTGTTCAGGTCGGCGATCCATTTGTTGAGAAGGTTTTGATTGAATGTTCACTAGAAATCTTCGCTGAAGATCTAGTGGTTGGCATCCAAGACCTTGGCGGAGCAGGCTTATCCTGCGCCACAAGTGAGCTGGCATCAGGTGGTTCTGGCGGCATGAAGGTGCAGCTGGACAAGGTTCCATTGCGCGATCCTTCACTGTCACCTGAAGAAATCTTGATGTCGGAATCACAAGAGCGTATGTGCGCCATTGTTGAACCTAGCAAGATTGAACGCTTTTTAGAGATTTGCAAGAAGTGGGATGTAACTGTCACCGTGATCGGAGAAGTTACCGATGGAAATCATCTTGAAATTACCTGGAATGGAGAGTTAATCGTTGATGTTCCGCCTCGCACAGTTGCTCATGATGGTCCGGTGTACAACCGTCCACTGGCACAGCCTGATTACATCAATCAAGTAAATTCCCAAACAGTTGATGTTCCTATCCCTGCAACAGCATCAGAGATCAAAGCCGCTGTTTTGAAGTTGGCTGCGGCACCAAATCTTGCTGATAAGTCTTGGGTTACATCTCAATACGATAAGTATGTCCAAGGAAATACCATTCAATCGCAACCTGATGATTCAGGAATGATCCGTATTGATGAAACAACAAACTTGGGCGTTGCAATCTCAACTGATGCCAACGCAAACTGGTCTTATTTGAATCCATATCAAGGCGCAAAGTTGGCGTTAGCAGAAGCGGCACGCAATATTGCAACCGCTGGTGCTCGTCCATTAGCGGTTACCAACTGTCTTAACTTTGGTTCTCCTGAAGATCCCGGTGTTATGTGGCAGTTTGCTGAATCTGTTCGCGGATTGGCAGATGGTTGCTTAGAGATGGGGCTACCAGTTACTGGTGGAAATGTTTCTTTCTACAATCAAACCGGTTCAGTTGCAATCTTGCCTACACCGGTCATCGGTGTTCTAGGTGTTATCCAAGATGTCCGCACCCGCACTCCAATGAGTTTTACTCATGCAGGTTTGGATCTGTACTTGCTAGGTGAAACCCAGGAAGATCTTGCAGGTAGCGAGTGGGCCTTCTTGCACAACCAACGTGTTGGGCAATCTCCAGATGCGGATTTACAGCGTGAAATGCGCCTTATTGAGCTACTTCTTGAAGGTAACTCATTCTTTGCAGCGGCCCATGATTTAAGTCAAGGCGGTTTATCTGCTGGATTAACTGAGATGGTTTTGCGACATAAGGTTGGCGCAACGGTTTCACTTGAGAATGCAGGAGTCGAATTGCTCAGCGAGACTCCAGGTCGTGTAATTGTTGCAATCGATCCTGCGCACACCTCAAGACTTGAAGGTTTAGCGATTAAGAACTCAATTGTGATCACAAAACTGGGCACAACTGGGGGAGATGCATTAACTATCAATGATGCGGTGATTTCCTTAACTGAGTTATCAACCGCCCACACCTCAACATTTCCACGGTTGTTTGGATAAGTAGATGCGCGATCCTCAGATACTTGAACAGGTTAAGAGCACTCTTGCGCTTTTAACCTCTAAAGCTCCTGGGCGAGCCATTGAGGTACGTATTCCTCCGTATGCTGCAATTCAATGTGGTGAAGGTCCAACACATACACGTGGCACTCCACCAAATACAATCGAGATGGATGCACAAACCTGGCTTGCACTTGCCAACGGAGAATTGTTGTGGGAACAAGCATTAAGTGATGGAAAGATCGCAGCCTCTGGTGTGCGCGCAGATTTGTCCGAGTACCTACCGCTAGGAGCACAGTTATGAGACGTCCAGATGGATTACTCAACCACAATGTTCTAGGTGAAGATAAAGGTCCACAAGATGCATGTGGTGTCTTTGGTGTCTGGGCACCTGGTGAAGAGGTTGCAAAGTTAACTTTCTACGGTCTTTATGCGTTGCAACATCGAGGCACAGAATCTGCAGGAATTGCAACAAGTGATGGCGAAAGAATTCTTGTGTATAAAGATATGGGTTTGGTTTCTCAAGTTTTTACCGAAGGTGATTTAGCAACACTAAAAGGAAATCTTGCTATTGGTCACTGCCGTTACAGCACGACAGGATCAAGCACTTGGGTCAATGCTCAACCAACCCTGCGCCCAACTAAGTATGGAACGCTGGCTTTAGCCCACAACGGCAATTTGACCAACACCGGCGATTTAGCTGAATTAGTTCAAAAACTTGAAGCAAGTTACACACGTGGTGCGACCACTGATACCGAAATTATGACCGCTCTGATCGCATTGCAGGATTCAAAAAATGTAGAGGCAAGTGCGTTAACAGTGCTGCCCCAATTAGAAGGTGCTTTTTCATTGGTCTTTATGGATGAACACACCTTGTATGCAGCACGTGACCGACATGGTGTCCGCCCATTAGTTCTTGGAAAGTTGGAAACAGGCTGGGTGGTCGCATCAGAGAGTGCAGGCCTAGATATTGTTGGTGCTTCATTTGTGCGCGAGATCGAACCTGGCGAATTCATTTCAATCGATGCTAATGGTGTGCGCTCACAACGATGGGCAGAGGCGCAACCAAAGGGATGTCTCTTTGAGTATGTTTACTTAGCTCGACCTGACACAACTATTGCTGGTAGCGGAATTCATAGAACACGAGTTGCTATTGGTGCACAACTTGCAAAGGAACAACCTGCAGAGGCTGATCTTGTGATTCCGGTGCCTGAGTCTGGAACACCTGCTGCGATTGGTTATGCAAAAGAATCTGGAATTCCTTTTGGAATGGGATTAGTGAAGAACTCGTATGTGGGACGAACATTTATCCAGCCTTCTCAAACTATTCGCCAATTAGGTATTCGTTTAAAGCTCAATCCATTGCGCGAAATTATTGAGGGCAAGCGGATAGTTGTAGTCGATGATTCGATCGTCCGCGGAAATACGCAACGCGCAATTGTCCGAATGCTGCGCGAAGCTGGTGCTCGCGAGATCCATGTCCGAATCTCTTCACCTCCGGTTAAATGGCCTTGTTATTACGGCATCGACTTTGCTTCACGTGCCGAACTAATCGCTAATGGGTTAGATGTTGAAGAGATTCGCCGATCAATCGGTGCCGATTCCCTCGGGTATGTCTCTCTCGAGGGCTTGATTTCATCTACCGAAGTAGCCTCAGAAAGGCTATGTTCTGCTTGTTTTACAGGTGAGTATCCAATCCGCATCCCAGAGGATTTATCTGAAGGAAAGATGCGCCTAGAAATCACGGAAGCGCACGGTCACTGATGTCTACCTATAAAGATGCTGGCGTTGATATTGATGCGGGAGACCGCGCAGTTGAGTTAATGAAGGCTTCAATTGCTAAAGCTTCACGCCCAGAGGTCATGGGTGGCATCGGTGGCTTTGCTGGTTTATTTGATGCAAGCAAGTTAAAGGATATGAAACAACCCTTACTTGCAACATCTACAGATGGTGTTGGCACAAAGACGGAAATCGCACGTGCACTTGGCAAGTATGACACTATCGGCGAAGATTTAGTTGCGATGGTCGTAGATGATTTAGTTGTTTGTGGAGCAGAACCGTTATTCATGACTGATTACATTGCAGTTGGAAAAGTTGTTCCTGAACATATCGCAGATATTGTTGCCGGAATTGCTCGTGGTTGCGCAAAGGCAAATACAGCTTTGATCGGCGGCGAAACTGCAGAGCATCCAGGTTTATTGGATGATGATGAGTTTGATGTGGCGGGTGCTGCAACTGGAGTTGTAGATGCAGAGCGTCAATTGGGTGCGCATCGGGTTAAGTCAGGCGATGTAATTATCGCGATGCCATCTAGTGGCTTCCATGCAAATGGCTACTCACTTGTTCGACATATTATTAAAACCGCAGGTTTAAGTTTGTATGCAAATGTCAGCGAGTACGGCAAGACCTCAGGCGAAGTGTTTTTAACTCCAACTGAGATTTACACCCTTGATTGTTTAGCGTTGATTAAATCAATGCCAGAACATCTTCACGCTTTTTCACACATCACAGGTGGAGGAATCGCAGAGAACACTGCACGAGTTATTCCAGAACATTTGACAGCAACATACGATCGTTCTACCTGGTCACTTCCTGTCGAAATGGAGTTCATGGCAAAGATGGGTGGAGTTCCTCAGGCTGATATGGAGCGCACCTGGAACTGTGGCATCGGCATGAGCGCCTTTGTTGATCCATCTGTAGCTGATCTGACGCTGCGCTCCTTGGCCGCTCGAGGGATGAAAGCCTGGGTTGCAGGGGTGGTTTCTGAGCGGGAAGGCTCAAATCCACGCTCAACTTTGGAGGGCGCCTACAAGGCGCGATAACCTACCTCCCTGACGCACAGCAATTAGTGAAGGAGGTCGCCCATGGGTCGCGGCCGCGCAAAAGCAAAGCAAACTAAAGTTGCACGCGATTTGAAGTACAACGCGCAAGATATGGATCTAGATCGTCTTGCAAAAGAACTTCATGGCGAGATTGATACAACCTCACGCAAGGATGATGATGATCCATTTGCTGAGGGCAACTACATTCCACGTGCGTGAGACCAACACCGTACGTAGCTTCACTTCGTATCTACGAACCATTATCTGCATTTGAACCTGCCGACCGTTTGCGGTGGCAGAGTTTAGAAAATGATCCCTTCTCCTTTAATA
>JACCDG011900643.1_pt1 | contig 22393 bp, 33 predicted proteins | sample 7442471 | NCBI WGS metagenome assembly JACCDG01 (sample SAMN15323444, study PRJNA562643) | freshwater metagenome | isolation source: river surface water | place: USA:Blue River Watershed | collected 2017-08-17 | reverse complement strand
TTATCTCTGACTCAGGACTTGTAGCACCTCTCTTTTTCTTTTTAATCTCATTAAACAATCTATCTGAGAATAAATCTGTTGTAGGTTCATCTCTTTCTAGTTGTTTTCTGTAATTGATTAAGTTCCAGTCCATACTAGTTTATTCTTATGCCTGTAAGCAACCCGCCTATAACTGCCACCAAAAACCTTATTGAGGTTGGTTCTACAAACACCGATACAAGCACGAGAGCCAACCCTGTAAGGTTAAATATTGTATTTAATTGTTTCATATTAATCATTAAACGTTTTTATTAAGTTTTTAATTTTCCCTTCCTTCTCCCTTCTCTTTAATACAACAGGATCTGTGGCTAGGTACTGCTTATTTTGGCTAAATTTACGTCTAATTCGTGTTATTGTCTGCTCGTCTGGTAAATCCATCATCTTTTCAAATGGTATTGCTTTACCGAAAGGAGTCATAACTACACGCCCAGGATATTCATCACACCACAATTTATAAGTAAGCCACTTGTCCGAGTTTCTAGCCTTTACATATCTTTGTAAAACTTTTTCCACTTGACTTACTAGAGTTTTAAAGTTACGCATATTATTTTATGTGGATTTCCACTTCCTTAACCTCAACCTCACTTGGCGAAATGAAAGCGTGGTTTTGTTTTTGGTCTATTACAGCTTCTTCGTAAGAGTCTTTGATGTCGGTCAGAATTATCGTTTTATTTATGTTTATTTTTTTAGGCACGGTTGCCCAACCTTTTATTATTAGCATAATTATTTCATTACTAACCTATTAATTTCTTTTTGACTTAAACAACCTTTAGTTAGTTCACCTAATCTACATAGTGATATTTTCCAGTGAAATTTCTCACCTCTAACAAAGATAGCATCATGTGCCAGCTTGGTTGCTAACTCGTCATTCTGGGCTATTTTTACGGCTTCAGTGATGGTTATTTTCTTACCATAGTATCTTTTGTACATGTCTTGAACTGTCTTAGCCTGAAAATGGTACAGTCCTAGGGAATATCTATTGTTAGTATCTAGTATCTTTCTCTTTTCCCCGTTACCACTTTCTAATTGGGCAAGTTTATTAAGTAAGTCTTGTTTTGCTTTAGCTTGGTTAGCTTTGATTTCAACTTGCGTATTTTCAGCATCTTCATTTAGCTGGTCAAATCTTCCAGTTTCATAACCTGTATTAAATATTTCAGCATCTCTTTCTGCTATAAAGTCAGAAGCCTCACGCACAGCATAAACACCGAGAACGATAAGAGATACAAAGACCACTGCAAGAACTTTAAGTTTAAAGTTGAAATTTTTTTTAGCATTTCTTTTTTTGTTGTTAATTGTTGTCATATAATTATAATGTCTCTTGAATATATATTATTTCACCACCCCAATTTTTTGCGTCTTGTTCTGTCTCAAAAGCTGGGTAAATTTTCACACAACCTTTTGGTAATTGAACAGGAAACATTGGACTGATAACTGTTGCTGCTTGGCAAGCTAAATATATTATCCTTGTTTTTGTTTTTTTAATTTTTTTCTTCATAATTTTATTTGTAGCATCTCTGCTACACACTTAATTATATATGTCAATATTCTAATTGCAAGCAACTTTTAAAAACAATGTGGAAAACTCAAAAACTATTTATTTATCTTATAAAACTCTTGTGCAAACTTTTGAGAGCATAGACTTCTAAACTCCATATCACTTGTAGGCTCTGGTAGGTGTTGAAATTCTGGTATTACTTTGTAATGTGATTTGTGCATAAAAGCCAAACTTGGCTTACCTCTTCCTGGTCTTTGATATAGACCTTCTAGTTTAGGTACATCATTCCAGTTAGAATACAGTTTTTTAGGGATACTAAATTCACCCCATAAAGCTGTTTTCTTAGTCCAAGGGCTTCCGTATTCCCAGGGTTGGTAAATTAGTTTGGGTTCTCCTAGGTATTTTTTTAAATCTCCTGTCGCTGGGTTTTCTATTACCCAAAACTTTGGGTTACATTCTTTTATGACTCTTAAACATTCATTTACCAAAAACATTCCTTCTTCTGGATTACGTGCTTTGCCGTCACTTCTTGCTGTACTAAATTCAGTACATACAGGATTGGCAAACACTCCATAAACATTCTTTGGAGGATGATAATTTTCTACTCCAATATCGCTTCCTATTCTTATAACCTCATAGTCAGGGTCTTGAGAGTAAGGGTAGCTATCACTTCCTGTATCTGCACAAAGATGCAAGATGTTTTTTTTCATATTATTCGGTATATAAGTTTATTTTTATTATTTTGTAGTTTTCGTTTAAACTGTCTCGCCACTCTTTATTATAAGTGACAACAACATCAGATACTTTTACTTTACCATTTGACACATATTGCATGGTAAACAAATATTCTTTTCCTTCTTCCAAGTCTTCTATCTTCATATAATCCAAGTATAACCTAACCAGTAGATTTAATATAGTTTTAATTGTGGAAAACTTTTTATGGTATACTTTCCTTACTAATAGACCACCTAAGTTCTATTGGTAAAATATCTATGGAAGAAGCAAATACCACAAAAGGTAAAATTGTAGTTTTTAAAAATGGTTCACACATGTGGCTACTAGACGGGGTAACTTTTGAATACGAGAACGACCCAGAATTTTTATGTACGATAGATTTAGATAAACTGGGGCTTACTGGTTCTACTGAAACTAAAGAATAAGCCTGGTACATAAAGCACCCTAGCAGGTGTTTTTTGTTTGGGACTTGACTTATTCCAAGAAAAGAATATAATTAAGACATAAGAACATAACCTGTGTAACGATTGGTTGTGGATTGAAAACAGTCTGCCTACTTGAAATTATTTCAAGGAAATCGTTACAGGTAGGCTGTTTTTAATTAATATATCTTTAGACCTTCGGCATCTCGAACTGGAGTAATTACCAGTGGAGCCAGGGACTAACCAAATTTGAAGTACAAGTTATCTATACAGAAACAAAACCTCTAACGTGGGGGCGGTGGGCGAGAGGATGCCATGTAGCAGTGGAAGGTATCGCAAATAAAGTATAGGTTGAAAGCTCATAAATCGTGAGAACACTTAAAGGTGCCGAGTGTCTAGGGATATATTAAAAGCAGACAAACTCTAAATGATGGGTCGGGGGTGCTTTAAGTCCTTGAATATCATTACATTCAATTCCCATTTCGGTGAAAAGAAACCCAAGCTGTGTACACGGTAAGGACAATAACAATAATCTAATCAAGAGAAATGAGCTGGCAAATAACCACTTAACAGACTCTTCTTAGAAAAGGACAGTAGTAATACTAATCCGTGGTGTATTTGTTATTGTAATTATAAACACTATAACCTACTATTAATTAAGTAACAGTAGTACATAGACAAATTCACAATCGCAAACCCTTTCAGTGAAAAGGGTTATTTAAATAAAGTTATCCCCACTACCTAATTGTATAAATACAACAATAGTGTAAACTAATAATAGTACCTAATGGTACAGAAATAAAATATGAAAAAGAAAATAATAAAATTATTAGGAGGATATACAAAAGAAGATATTTCAAAATATAATGCTGAAATCCTAAACCAGTTTCAACAACAAGGTACAGCAGATATGCCGATGATTGCGTATGATGAAAGAGTATGTTTAATCCCAGCGATAGAAAAAGCTATAAAACTTACATTTAACAATCAATACATTAAATAAATATGAAAGAATATACTTACGAATACGTTGTCTACATATCTAAAGAAGATGGTACTTCAGTTCCTGTAGAACTCTTTAGAGGAGAAGATATAACTGACTTCTCAATACAAACAGGAATGTTCCAGCCTGGTATAAAATAACCATTGAAGAACAGAGAAGAGTAACTGAAACAATTTAACACTTTTCCACAACAACTCCTTGCACACTTAAACAAATAAGATTACACTTAATATGTGTGGGAGATAAATAAAATATATGAACACAACAGAAAAATTTGGAGGGCTAGCATTTGTAGTTACTGCATTACTAATTATAATTGGACTATTTTGGGGGGTAAATTACTTCTATAAGTCATATAAGATTTGGAGTTATGCTCAAGACGGACGAGCAGAACTTGCAAAGGCAGAATGGACAAAGAAAATACTAACGGAAACAGCAAAAGCTGAATTAGAAAACAGTAAATTAAAAGCTGATGCAGAAGTTGCTAGGGCTAAAGGTGTTGCAGAAGCTAACAGGATTATTGGGGAAAGTCTTAAAGGAAACGAGACATATTTAAGATATTTGTGGATTAACAACATGCAAACTGGAGAAGGCAAGGAAGTTATCTATGTACCAACTGAAGCAGGTTTACCTATTTTAGAAGCTGGAAAAAGATAATATGAAAATGGTTAAAATAACAAACAGAGTACCAGAGTCATTTAAAAAAGCCCTAATAGCCAAAAGTAAAGAGTTAGGAATATCTCAAAATGATGTACTAAGATTATTAGAGAGCAAAATTAAAGAAATAAAAGTTATATGAGACCGTTAGCACAATTATTATTAATCCTTGTCCCTGCACTACTGGTTATTTATACTGGGAACAGCTGGTGGTTCTTAATGTGGTTATGGATATTATTAACAATCTAAATAAAGGTTATATGACAATTAAAGAACAAATAGAACAAAAGCTCTCAAAAAAGACAATAACTTTATTAGAACTAGCAACAATTATTCAAGAAACAACAGTGGAAGCCCAATTAAATTTTTGGCAAAAAGCAAGTGATTATCAAAAAGGATTGTTAAAAAACTTAAAAAATGCAGGCTTTAACTTAATTAAATAAACATGACAACACAAATAGATAATTGGGAAGAAAGGATAAAAGATAATCGGGTAATGCAAATATTAGAAGAAATTCTTGGTTTACAAAAACACGGAGCAAATAAAGAGAGATACGTAGAATTGTGGGATTCATTAATGAACGATGATGAATATGCTTTGAAAGAATTTATCCAAGAACAAATAACCCTAGCAAAAGAAGAAGGAGTAAAAGAAGAACGGGAAAGGTGGATAAATCAAACAGTAAACCAACACGATGAAAAGATACGAGCAGAAGAGAGAAAGAGAATAGTGGAGATTATAAAAGAGTACTGCCTAGAACAGGGATTAGAAACATATTTCTTGCCAGAATTACTTAACAAAATTGACTAGATTAGTATAACAATATATAATTAAATATATGAAATTCACAATAGAAGACCTAAAAAACTTATCGGCTCTATTACAAACAGGAAAGTTTACAGTAAATGCTCAAGAAAGCGTAATACTAGTAAACCTAACTAATAAGGTGGTAAAAATGATTGAAGAGGAGGCTAAACTACCAATCGAGGAAACAAAGGAATAATATGATAACTGTTTATTCTAAGCAAAAGTGCAGTAAATGTGATGAAGTCAAAGACTTCCTAGAAAGAGAAGGGCACCACTTCACAACAAAGGACATTACAAACGACCTAATCAAACTCCAAGAGTTCAGGACTAGATACGTAGGAGCTGGGTTTCCTGTCGTAGAATTTTCAGATGAAGTGATAGCAGGTGATATAGAAGCGATAAAAGCAAAGGCAAATAGTTTAAAATAATTGACAAGATATTGACAAAGCAATATACTCATATTACCTTTACATCCAAGAGACTATACTTTTACTTGTAAAGGTGGAGTATAGTGTTTTGGAACAGGTATAAGAATATGTTAAATCAAAACGAACTTAAAAATGTGCTTGTTTTCCTAACAGCAGGAAAGTGGAGTTTAAATGTCCAGGAGGCTAACGAATTGGTCCACCTAACCAAGAAATTAACTCAATTAACAACTGAAAAGGTCGAAGAAGTAAAACCAACAGAAGGAAATGGCACAAACTAAATACAAAGAAGGAGTATTAGCTAGAGACGCATACTTTAGAGGTGCAGATAAAGTTGCTAAAATTGTCGTTGAATCAATTGGTCCTTTTGGACTTAACTTAGCTACTGAAAAAGGGAAGAAAACTACTAATGACGGGTACCTTATCAGTCAATCAGTTTCCCTGGCCTTAAAAGACGAATTTGAGCGTCAGGGAGCCCTTCTACAGCACGAATATTCCTCTAAAACTAACGACAAAGTAGCAGATGCTACTTCTACAACCATTGCTCTTAATCAGGCAATCAGACAAGAACTTATTAAATTCCTACCAACAGAAAAACGCTATGTTTCTAAAAAGTCGGTAGCCCAACTTCGAAAAGAACTAGAAGCAGAACGTGAAAAGGTAATGGAAATTGTAAGGAAGGACGTTAAGCCCGTAGAGACTAAAGAAGATCTAATTAAGTCAGCTATTGTTTCAGTAGAAGATGAGGATTTAGGTAAGCTCATAGCCGAAACTCAATGGGAACTAGGAGTAGACGGTAGAATGATTGTAGAAGAAGTGAACGAAGACGAGTGTAGTATTGAACACATAAATGGAATTCTACTTGATAATGGATTTGCTTCATCCTTAATGATAAATAACCCTAAAGAACACGCTTTGGAAGTAGAAAATGGGTATATTTTACTCACAAATCACCAGATACACACCTTTGACGTATCAGATAAAGAAGGTGGAATAAGAAAGTTGATTGAGAAAATGACCTCTTCAGGACTTCGTAACCTAACAATCTTTGCTCAAGCCTTTGAACAAAAAGCAGTAGAAGTACTGGTAGGACTACAACAACAAGGATTTAACTGTTATGCAATTAACGCACCTTATGTGAATCAAGGACAAATGTTATTGGACATCGCCTCGGTAACAGGTGGTAGAGCTATTCTTCAAGACAATTCTTCACTAGACGATATTCAACTGGCAGATCTAGGTAAGTATTCTAAAATGAAGATGAGAATAATGGGTGGAATAATTACAGGTGTAGATGATTCAACAGAAAGAAAAGAAAAAAGAATCAAGGAACTACAAGCAGAGTGGGAAGGTGAACAATCTTACTTTGCTAAAAGACAACTAGAAGAAAGAATAGCCGCCCTTAAAGGTAAACTAGCTTTTCTAAAGATTGGAGCGTATGTAAAGGACGACCGAGAAAGATTGAAAGATAAAGCAGATGACGCTGTAGTAAGTGTTAGAATGGCTTGGAAAGGTGGAACTGTTAAAGGAGGTGGACTTGCTTTTAAAGAGGCAGCAGACCAGTTACCAGAAGACTCATTACTAAAAAGACCTCTACAAGTAATTTATAACCAGATAATGAACTCAGCTCCTGAAGGTTTTACTATTGAAGACTGGGTACGGGACCCTATCATTACCCTAGAAACAGCATTAAAGAACGCTTGTGAAGGAGCAATCTCGATGTGTCGTATCAACGGCTCCGTAGTTAGTCGAGATGTAATGCCACAAGACCAGAAGTATGTCAACGAAGATTAAGAAACTACCTCAAAGAAAACCCCACAAGGTAATGTCCGAAAAAGAACTGGAGAAAAAAATACTGGAAAAGTACGATAAACTAAACCCACAACCAAAAACCCTAGAAGAAAAGGTAAAGCAAAAACTAGGGAAGGATTATAAGAATAATGACAAGTTTGCAATTAACTAAATAATCTTGACAAACTATCTAACGTTGTAGTATATTAATAGGTATGAATGATACTAAATAGTATGGAGATTAAACCTTACTCTAAAAACCAAAAGAAACATCCAAAAAAACAAATAGAACAGGTAGCCGCTTCTATAAAAGAATTTGGGATGAACCAACCTATCGTAGTAGACAAACAAGGTGTAATTATAGTTGGGCATGGTAGATATGAAGCTCTTAAACACTTAGGATGGGAAATAAAAGATGAATATATAAAAGTAGTAGACCTAACAGAAGAGCAGGCTAAAGCATATAGACTAGCAGATAACAAACTTAACGAGTCAGAGTGGGACATGGCTTTGGTAATTGAAGAACTAAAAGGACTTTCTGAACCAATGCTGGAATTAACGGGGTTTGATAAAGATTTGATAATCGAAGCAGACGAAAAAGATGACGAAGTACCTGAAACACCAGAAGAACCACAGAGTAAATTAGGTGATTTATATGAACTTGGTGAACATCGTGTACTTTGTGGTGATTGCACAGACGAAAGTGTGGTAAATAGACTTACAAAAGGAATAAAATGTGATATATCATTTACATCTCCACCATATAATGTTGGTCATAATCTTGGTTATGAAGGTAAAGATAGTAAATACATACATTCTGACGACAAAGTAGACTACCAAGACTTGATAGTGAAAAGCACGCAAAACTCACTAGAATATGCAAAAGATGTATTCGTAAACCTACAATTTCTTGCAGGTAATAAGAAACAATTACTATTATGGCTCGCTGAACTTGCTGATAATTTCAAAGATATATTCTTTTGGAAGAAATCGCAGGTGCAACCTGCGATGGCGGAAAATGTAGCAAATTCACAGGTAGAAGTTATAGTATTATTCGGAAAGGATAACAACTCACGAAGTTGGGGAAATAAAAAATGGCGAGGTAATTTTAGTAATAGTATTGAAACAAAATCAGCAAGTGGTGAAAATAAGAACGCAAAGATACACAATGCAACATATCCAGTAGAACTACCATTAACATTTTTGAAACAAAGTTATATTGAACCTGCTTATGTAGACGTAATAGTACAAAGATACGTTGACTACACAGGGAATAATAAGATAAAATTAAACGGTAAAGAAATTATATGGCAGAAGTAGGAAGACCAACAGTAATGACAACAGAAATACTCAATAAACTAGAAGAGGTATTTGCACTTGGTGGAACAGATAAAGAAGCTTGTTTTTACGCAGGTATTTCTCACCAAACTTTATACGACTACCAAAACAAAAACCCTGAATTTATTGAGCGAAAAGAGGCTTTGAAAGAAAGACCTATTCTAAAAGCAAGACAGACAGTAGTAAAAGCCCTTGATAATCCAAGCGATGCACAATGGTATCTTGAAAGAAAGGCAAAGAAAGAATTTGCTAATAGACAAGAATATGACATGAGTGGTAAACTAGAAATCAACTACGACCCTGAAACTAAGAACAGAGTAGAAGGAAGTTTAGATAATGTGTTAGGAATAAAAACAGAATAGGGTTTCTGTTGGGGGAAAGCGTAAGACACTCGAGTCGCTTAGAAGAATTGATAACTTCTATTTCCCCAATAGCAACTCTATGAATAGTACAGAAGAAATAAAAAGAATAATCCTAGAAGGAACTAAACAAGAAAAACTAGCACTCTTTTCTTTTGATACTTCAATGCCAACAGAAAAGATATTACTCAAGTTTAATCTTTTCATTAACGCATATTTCCATAGATACTTAAAAAACAAATCAGCACCATTCCACGATGAAATGATAAAAGGTTACATAGAAAGTTACAAGGGAGAGAATTTTATTAATCTAGCATTCCGTGGTTCAGCTAAGTCTTCGTATATGAAACTCTTTATAGTTTTCGTATTACTCAATGATGAAAAACACTACAGACGTTATCTTAAAATACTTTCAAGAGATTTAAAGAACCCTAAACAAATAGTAACTGATGTGTATAACATGTGCCTAGAACTAATTTGGCTATATGGTGATGTATTTGAAAAAGAAGGAGATAAGAAAAGAGAAGAGACAATGCAATCTTTCACCATGAAATGTGGAGTTAAACTAACGGCTGGAACTGTAGGACAAGCACAACGTGGACACTTACAAGACGCCTACAGACCCGACCTCATATTCTTTGATGATATTGAAGACAGAGAATCAATTACCTCAAGAGTTATAACTGACGGAATTATAGCCTCTTGTGATGAAGCGATAACAGGTCTACAACCTCTTACAGGTAATTGGATAGTATTAGGTAACTACATATCAGAGGACGGTGTTATCCAATGGTTCATAAATAAATCCTCTAGAACGCTCCAAATTACCCCTATTTTGAAAGATAACATACCAACATGGGACATATATCAACTAAACCATATTGAACAGCTTAAGAAAGATTCTGAGGATTTCTGGGGGGAATATATGTGTGACCCTAGTAAGACTGATAACAAGTTCTTTGATATTGATAGGATTAACAAAGATCTTGCTAACTGCCCTGCACCTCTATGGATAAAGGACGGAGTAAAACAGTGGAGTGTATATGAAAACCACATGAGATACACAATTGGAGCAGATACTTCAGAGGGAATAGGGAAAGACTCTAACGCTTTAACAGTGTGGAATACGAGGACAGGGGAGTTAGTAGCAAGTTATCATAATAATGAAATAAAACCAGAGATATTTGCGTATAAGATAGCAGAATTAGGTAAACAGTTTGGAGAGTGTATTGTAGCTCCTGAAATAAACAACTTTTCTGGGGGAGTAGTAATAACAACCCTAAGAGAAAGATACAAAGAAGAAAACATTTACAGGCATACGGACCCTAGAAACTCAAGAGATACAGAAAGCCCTAAACTGGGTTGGTACACAACTTCACTCTCAAAGACAAATGCCTTTATGGACTTTAGAAAAGACTACAACGATGGACTGATTAAAATTAAAGACCCTGACTTACTCAAGGAAATGAAAATGTATACCCAACAAGATTTATCAGATATGGGTAACTCACTAAAGATAACTAGACACTTTGACCTTTTGCTTTCTGCGATAATAGGTTGGAGTGCTAAATCATATCAAACATCTCAACAAGGTAGAGTATTAACAATGGGTAAAACTATATTTGACCCTAGTAAAAGACCTAATAGTCCTTATGGATTATAGAGACTTGACATATTAATATGTTCACGCTAAACTTATCTCAGTAACGCATAATCTGTCGCAAGATTGTGAGCATATAACACTTACTTACCTACTTGGAGTTCTCCAAGTGATTGCGACAGGTAGATAAGTGTTATTTGTTTTTAAGACCTCTTACTGATAGAACGGGTTGGCTAAAACTCAATCAAGAAGCCCCCTATTGGATGCCTATTAAATTCTTGTGAGTAGTCGCTTGTATCGAGTGTAAACTGATACCTTTATACTGAAGACTAAATCCTGCTTACTATAACCGAGGTTAACTTCTAGCGGTTGCAGGTATGTTTACTTAAGTCCCGATGACAGAAACGCTTTGACGCCTGAGGGGGGGAGAGTATCAATAACCTAGAACGGCTCATTATTGAGTAACAAGTTAGTATCTAATGACTGGCTAGAGGTACAGCATTACCTGAAGTTGTTTAAATATATTTGACTAACTAGTAAATAAGTATTACACTTACAGTTAATAACTAACATGACTAGTCATACTCTTCCTGCGGAAGAAAATAAAGAACCATTATTAGACAAGAAATTAGCAACACCTAAAGAAGTACAGGACCTTTGGAATGAAGTAAAAGACAAATACTTTAAATCTTACGCTTTACAGAATAGACCTTTTGAAGAGTTTGATATGATGTCTCTTCTTCAAAGAATGAACCTTGATCAACAAACTTGGGGAGCTTTTGTAGGTGCTACTTATCAAGGAAATAACAATGAATGGAGGTGGCAAGGTAGAAAGAACACAGCTCGAAATAAAATAATTGGAATCCTAGCCCATGTAGTATCAGCAATGCTATATCCTTTTGTATATGCATATAACGAAGATAACGAAGAAGATGAGATGACTGCTAGAGTAATGAGAATACTCATTGAGAACCATCTCAAGAAAACTAACTACGAGGATAAATTCCTTTACATGATGTGTTCAGCTCTAGTAAACCCAGCAGTATTTGCACAAGTAGAATGTATAGAGGCTCTACAAAAGATTAACTACCGAGACTCTAATGGTAATTGGATGACAGATGAGGTAATAGACGAGATACTAACAGGAATACATCTTAACCTTGTACCTGTAGACCAGATGTTGTTAGCAGACTTCTATACTCCTGAAATACAAGACCAACCATACATAATCCGTGTAAGAAGAGTATCATATTCAGAAGCTAAACAAATCTACGGAGGTAAACATTTCTATAATGGGAAAGACCTATTTGACTATGTAAAGAAGGGTGACATGACCAATATTGTAGGAGCAGGTAGAGACTATCAAACCATTTATAACATTGACTGGACCTTAGCTGACCAAGAGTTTGTACAAGTACTTTGTTTCTATGATAAAAGCCGTGACCTAGAGTTAGAATTTGTAGGAGGAGTTTTAATGGGAAGTTATAACGATCCTTACAGGACTAATCCATTTAAAAAGAGACGACTAACGACTAACAAGAAAGGTGAATATGTAACCATGCCAGTATATCCTTTCGCTAAGACAGGATTTGAACCTATTGACCCTAACCGAAGATTTGCATACTACAAGTCCGCTGCCTTTAAAGAGTTCTGGGATGATGCAGGAGATAACCGAGCTTTCCAACTTCTCTATGATTCACTTTATCTAGGAACTTTCCCACCAAATATGATTACGGGTGTAACCAATATAGAAAGTTCTATTATGGTACCAGGTAATACTTTTGGTGCTCCAAAGGATGCAACTTTAACACCAGCTTTCCAAACTCAAAACACTCAAGGTCTTATTGCTTTAATGAACACTACAAGGGATGATATGTCTCTTTCAACACAAGACGCTCTACAAAGTGGTATGGCAGAAAAAGGAATTACTGCTACAGCTTCACTCAAAGCAGAACAAAACGCTAAGATAATCATGACCGTGTTTGCTACTATGATTTCTAAGTTAGTTAAAGACATTGGACAACTCTATGTAGACGATATACTACTTCACACAACTAAAGGTGAAGTAGATGCAACTGTTCCAGGTAACATGGTAGTTAAATACAGAACTATACGAGCTCAAACCAAAGAGGATGGAAAAGATATGAATAACATAATCAAGTTTGAACCTAACATGGCTCTACCTACCTTTGATAAAAAGAAAGCCGAAGAAAGAGAATGGGAACTTTACGAAAGATACAAAGAGGATACGAATGTTTATGAAGTTAATCCTGAGAAGTTTTACAAAGCGAAATTCAATGTCTATGTAGACCCACAAGTGATTATTTCTAAGTCAATCGGAACAGACCAATTAAGACGAGAGAGACTGCTTAACTTTGCTATGAACCCTGCTATAGCCCCGTTCCTTAACATGAAAGAAGTTGTAGATAAACTTGTAATAGAAGATTTAGCAGAAGGGGACCCTGACAAATTCAAGGCAGACGAGCAACAACAAAACGCAATGGCACAAGCAATGTTTGGAGGTAATGCTGGACCAGTTCCAAGTAATGTACCAGCTCCAATGGCACCACAACTAACCCCTACTATGACGACTTAATGTCATAGAGGTTAATATTTTATGAAGAAAACAGCGAAAGGTGTGAAATTGCAAAAAGCAATCGCAATGGGTTCTGCTAAAACTCCAAAAGACTGGAAGAAAGCTAACCCTACAAAGAAGAAATAAGAATGTCAAAAGTTACGATTAAAACATCTTGGAAAGATGTAATTAATTATCTCAAGGAAAATGAATTAACCCGTGAGCAACGAGTTGATTTACTTAATCTATTTAACAAACAGATTAACGCTTTTCCATTTGAAGATGTACTACAGATAACTCCAAGTGGTTTAATTCTAGCCAATGGTAAAGTACTTGACCTTCAACAAAGAGAGGCATTTATAACGGGTGCTAAATCTCTTATGGGTAACTATACCTTTCAAGTATTATCAGATCAAATAATGTTTCAAGCTCTAAAGAAAGGAGTACACGACTCAACCCAGTTTGATGATGTGTATTTCTCTAAGGTAGCATTGTATGTATTTGACTTGTACAAAAGATATTTGGAAAAACTAGACAAACTTGGATAAACATTATACACTTATAAATAACAGGCAGGATAAGCCATTAATTATCACGCAACATAAGCTATTAATTATGAACAATGAAGTTATAAAGGATGTAAATCCAAACGCAGCAGAGATACAATCTCTTGAAGCACAAATCGCAAATATTAACATAGCGAACCTTGATCCTATGGACAACGGTAAAGTGTTAAATTCTCCAGTTGTAGAAACCAAACAACCAAGTGTTCAACCAGTAATAGAAACTCCCGTACAAACTCAAGCTACGGAAGTAACTCAAGCTGAAGACCCTATAAAGGCAGAACTTGAAAGAGTTAAAGGACAAACTCAAGGTAAAACCCCAGCCGAGAAAATGGCTTACAAACTAAAGCTAGAAGCTCAAAGAGCTAAAGCAATGGGAGTAGACATTAACGAAGTACTAGGGATTAAACCAGAGGAAACTTCTGATGAAATAGACGAAGAAAAACCATTAACCCGCAAAGACGTTGAAGCTCTTTTAAAAAACAATCAACCTCAAGGTAAATCTGCTATAGAAAAAGCATACGAAATACAAAACGAAGCAGAAAGAGAACTCCACTTGTATTACTTAGAAAATGCGGTAAATCCCAATCTAGGCGAAGAAGAGAAATTTAATCTAGCACAAACAATGGTAAACAGTGTAAAACTAAAAACCCAAGTTACTCTAGGAAACATTGCTCCTCAAACAAGAAGTTACTCAACAGCAAGTTCAGTACAAGTAGCAAAAAACGTAGTAGATAATACCAAACTTACTCCCGAAGAAGATTACTTCTTTAGAGACGCTAAGATAAGAGGTGTACCGTTTACAAAAGAAGAAATAATCGCAATGCGTAAAAAGTAAAGTTCTATTTTATAGGGTAATTACTAAAAAATAATTATCATATAAAATATGGCAAAAGTTTTCACAATAATCAGTCAACAGACTCCTGAGATGGCATCATACGGAAAAGTTGCATCAGGAACATCGGCTTCTATCGGAGTTGGTGTGCCTACTTTCGGTGTGGACGCAGCAGCTGCTTCTCCATGGTTAGGAACTGTGGCAGTAGGAACTGACGGACAAGGTTCAACATCAGAAAGATTTACAGGAATTGCTAAAGGTGTTTCAACAGAGACAGCTTCAGCAGCAGGATCAGTAGAACTATGGGAACCATTCCCAGGTATTGTTTATACTGGCTTTGCAAAGACTTCATCTACAGCAGATACAGACGCTGAAATTCTAGCTCTTCGTGGTAAAAGAGTCGTTTTTGACTTGACTACAGGAGACTGGACAGTAGATGCAGCAGCAGCAGATGCTAAAGCAAACTGTGTAGTTTGTCTTGGTACAGGTAACTCAACATTAGCAACGCTAAACTTCGTTTACGCTTCTCATGGAACTTACCTAGACTTCGCAATCTCTGCATAATATTATTAACCTAACATAAAATAAAACATAAAAATTTATGCAAAATAACTCAGGTATAGGTTCGAATACAAACATTCTCGAACTGGTCCAAACTTATTTAGACAGATTGTTCACTGGAGCTGCTAACGAAACTCGTGCAGGTAAAGTGGACGCTCTTGATCCATTGGTATTTAACCAAGATGTAGCAACTAACGCAGCTGTTAACTCAACTGTACAAGGTTCTACTCGTGGTTACTTCCAAACTACTACATCTGATGTACCAACAGTACAAAACGATACGGTATATGCTTACAACGCAAAGGTATCTTTGGTTGTAAACTATTTACAAAACCTTCCTATCTCTCGTACTTTCATGGCTGACCAACAACTTTCATCAGTTGCTAAAGCTGTAAAAGAAGAGGGTAAGAACTTTAAAGCTACTCGAGACCAAAAAGCAGTATCAACTTACTACAATGGTTTCGGTACTCAAACTACAGTGGACGGTGCAGCCGTATTCTCTAACTCCCACACTAACGCAGCAGGTCAAACTGTTGATAACCTAGAAACAGGAGCATTGAATGATGACAACCTTAACACTCTAGTTAACTCTTTGAGAACTCAACCTTCTCAATCAGGTGTAACAACTGGCTACAACCCAGACTTCCTATTCTGTTCAGCAGCTCTTCACCGAACTGCAGCCGCTGTTTCTAAATCAGTATTACGTGCTGGTACAGGAAACAACGACCAGAACTATTGGTCAGAAATGTTCCCAGAAATGAAGACTGTTTACTCTCCTTTCTTCGATACTTCAGGTGTATCTAACGCAACTACTATGTATGTAGTAGGAGCTAAAGATCACGGTATTATGAGATTTGAAAGAGAAGGGTTCTCTTCTACTCTAGTAGATTGGCAATACTCTCCAAACGATCAATATCAATACAAAATGCGCGCTCGTGAAGTCACCGACTCAATTTACTATAACGGGTTGGCGGGAAGTACAGGAGCAGCGTAATTATTGACTCGATAAATGATTTAGCATATAATTATTACACAAGGATAACCTTGTTAATATATATGCAACAATCTAAAAACTGTGTTAATTGTCAGAAAGAATTCTTTAAAAATAAAATATCTAAAGCTCAATGGAATTTAAAAACTTTTTGTTCAGGAGCGTGCCACTATGAATATGTTCGAAAGACTGGCATCACTAGGGGTAAAAATAATCCCTCTTGGAAAGGTGGAAAGGTGGAAAAGGTCTGCAAAATGTGCAACAAAACATATTTTGTCTGGCCCTTCCAAGACAATTCATTTATTTGTTCAAATGATTGCCGAAAGCTTTATCAGAAAACTGACGAGTTTAAACAAAAAATTAGTCAAGCAAATAGAGGAAAGAAACTTTCTGAAGAACAAAAACAAAAAATTAGTGAATTCCATAAAGGGCGTTGGATAGGAGAAAAAAACTCACAGTGGAAAGGAGATGACGTTGGTTATCGTTCAATTCATGAATGGGTTATCCGACACAAAGGAACTCCAACAATATGTGAACATTGTGGACTAGATGCCGTCAAAGAGAAGAAAAGATTATGCTGGGCAAATCTCAGTCATAAATATCTTAGACAACTCGATGACTGGGCAAGATTATGTTACACTTGTCATAGAAAGTACGATTTCCCTAACGAGAAACACAGAACTTAATATCCTTACTACTCATCAGAAATGGTGGGTAGGATAGGGCAATTAAGCCCAATAACTAAATAAAAAATATATGCACTTCTTAAGAGACGACTACTCACGTAGTTACATATCAACAGCAACCACAACACAAGTTTATACAGGTTATTGTAACCTTGTAAGAATTGTGGTGGGAGAAACAGCAGCAGGAGCTATAACTGTTTACAACGAAGCGGCAGGTGGAAGTACTGATGTTGTAGCAGTTCTTAAAGCATCTATTGCAGAAGGAACTTACGAATTTGGAGTAACTTGTTCAACAGGTATTCAAGTCGTGACTGCGGGGGCGAGTAAAATTACTGTTGTATATTCAAAAGTATAATTAAAAATCTATGGCTTTCCACACTATCTCACAACTTAGGGATTCAGTAGCTGGAATATTATCAGGATTAGACCTTAATAATGTTGCCGACTTAAACCCAACCTTAGAAAGAGCATTTTCCAATATGCTAACTAGGTGCTATGTACCAGAAGCAAGTGGAATACAAAACATATCTCTCTATGGAGGTGTAACTGATTACCCTATAAGTACTAAAATCTACGAAGCGGACATTGTTGATATAAGACCACAAGGTGTATCTCGACCTCGCTGGGACTTCGTAGTTAAAACCAATCAACAAAACTGGGATAGAAACAAAGGATTTCTTCCAAGTGGTACAAGATGTACAATGGAATACCAAAACGGGACTCCTATCATACGAATTGTAACTCAAAATACCACTCCACAAGTTCTATTAGACCCGATGAACTCTACATCAGGTTGGACAGCAGCAGGCACAGCATCAGGTCTTACAACCGACACATCTAGTTATTGGGCATCACCTGCTTCACTTAGATTTACTCAAACAACAGGAACAGGAACACTTACAAAATCAATCTCATCTGCAAATATTTCTACTTACGAGGATATTGGGGTGGCTTTCCTAGCGGTATATATCCCCGATGTTTCTACATTAACATCAATCTCTCTCAAACTTGGTTCCTCTGCTTCAGATTATAACTCGGTAACAGCAACCAGTGGATTTACTGGAGCTTGGACATCAGATAATTGGCTACTGGTTCCGTTTGACTTTGCAACGGCTTCACAAACAGGGACTCCTGATTGGTCAAATATAGATTATTGCCAAATCTCAATCGTTTCAACTGGTACACAAACTAACTTCCATGTAGGGAATTTGTTTATTTCAATGCCTTCACCAAATCAAATACTTTACCAATCAGCAGCAATTTATCTCCCAGCAGGTTCAGACACTCCAATCGAAACCATTACTCTTAACACGGATGAGATTATCTTAAACACAGCACCATATAACATCTATCTTTACGAGTGTGCTTTGGCTTTGCTAGAAAACCTTTCAGGAGGTTCAGGAGATGCGATGTATCAAAGAATTTCCCAAAGATTGGGTGTAGACAGTCAAGGAAATGTAATTGGAGGACTTTATCGGCCTTACATGGCAGATAATCCGAGTGAACAAATACGACAAGCTAACTCTTACTATCCTGTAAGAAACAATTGGTGGTGGGGTAACCAAGGTAGAGGAATGTAAAATATATGGCAAGAGATATATCATCAATAAAAAACTTCGAATTCCCAAATCTACTCAATAACTTTGGTGGGTATAATTCCTCACGGGATAAAACTAATATTAACGAAGCTTTTTATGTTGGTGGTTCTCAAAATGTATATAAAAAAATAAATGGTAATCTAGCTAACAGACCAGGTCTACAACGTCGTGGTGAGGCAAATTCTACATTTTCAGAGGTGTCTAGTGAGTTTGTTTGGTATACAAGTTGGGGGGAAACATACCCTATGTGGGTGACTAATTCAACTCTTCAGGTAGAAGTAAACGAGGTTTGGTATACAATTCAAGGTTCACTTACGGCAACCAGATACGTGTTTGATAAATGGTGGGACAATACTCTCAAAAAAGATAAGGCAGTTTTTGTAAATGGTTCATCAAATATTTATTCTTGGGCAGGTGGGGTAACCACTATAGCCAGTACAACTGTAAACACTATAACCAAAACAGGCACAGCCACTTGGACCGAAGATCATTTTGAAAGCACAGCAGGTGCTGGAAGCGTAATAATAAACGGAACGACCTATGCTTATACAGGTGGAAGTGGAACTACTACTCTTACAGGCGTAACCCCAGACCCAACTGGTGAAGCCAACGGAAGCACAGTACTCTCTGCAGTAGTTACAAGTGCAAGTAAACCAGCAGCAGGGTTTCCTGGTGATTTCTGTAAAGTGGTAAACAACAGACTTTATGTAGGGTCATATACTTCAAGACTTGTATACATTTCTTCTTCAACAGACTACACAAATTTCACAATCCCAAGTTCAATCATACCTGGTTCACCTAACCTTTTAACTCTGGATGGAACAGGGAAAGGGATTGCAATTAGAAAAGGAACCCCCTATGTGTCGTTTGGTACTAATGGGTGGGTGTCAGTGACCTTTCCAACATATACTAACAGTAGCGGGGTACTTTTGGAACAAATAACACCTGTTTTACTACCAGTGGCTAACCTAGCGGCTGCCTATGCACATGAATTTATAGACAATGTAGGAGATAACATAATTTACCTAGACCAAAACCAACAAGTAAGACAACTTGGTGACACAAACAATAACTTTTTCACGACTTATCCAACTCTTTCTCAGGAAATCTATACAGAACTCCAAGAAGAGACCTTTACAGGTGGTAATTTACGTTGTATTGGCGAGTTTATCTACATAACAGCCCCCAATACAGGGACTACCTACCTCTATCAGAATAGAACCATGATTGACCCTAGCGGACAAGTAGTTTCAGAACGTGTTTGGCACTCACCCTTTATATGGAACGCAAGTAGAGTAGATGAAATAGACGGCAGAGTAGTAGCTTTCTCCAACGCTAACCCACAAGTTTACTACACTTGGGATACAGACCAATATTATGACGACTTTCCAAGTGATGAAGAATTACCATATACTTCTATACTTGCCTTTGCCTATCGAACCAATAACCGAAGACAAGGACTGTCTAGCTTCGATAAAGTATTTACAGAAGGATACATTACTCCAGGAACAGAACTAGAACTAACCATTAACTATAACTATGGTGGTTCATCAGGACAAATTGAAGTACCAATAAATTCTACCAGTAGACCAGCATATCTTTTTGAAACAAATTATCCTTCTTTAGGTGACTCCCCACTTGGAACTCATCCTCTAGGAGATGTACTTGGAACAGGGGAAATGACTAATTTAGTTAAATTTAAAAACATTAATTCTGTAGGACTAAATAATGTGTTCGAATACCAGCTAATTTACTCTTCAGAAAGTGCTAACGACCAATGGGAAATACTAGCAACAGCAACAAATGCAAGAGTAGAAGATGAACAAAATTCTGGATTTATCATCAACAAACTTTCTACTTAAAAAAAGTTTGATTTATTATTAAAAACACATTATACTTAAAATATATTTATGGCATATAAAGTAGCTGGATTAGGAACTTACACACTAGCATCGTCAATATCATCAACGGCGACTTCGATTACTCTAACGTCTTTCACAGTACCTGTAACGGGTACTAATATAACCATGGCAAGTATGGCTACAGACATTGCTTATGGAACTATAGCACCAGGAACTTCAACAGCTGAGTTTATTTCTTTTACTGGAATAACCCAAAATGCAGACGGTACAGCAACCTTGACAGGTGTAACTAGAGGACTCAACAAACAAAGCCCTTATGCAACATCTTCTTCTTTTAAACAACCACACGCAGGACAAACTAAGTTCATACTATCTAACTCACCTAACCTTTATGACGAGTTTTCAATCATAGAAAACGCAGAAACTATAACAGGTAAAAAGACTTTCCCAGGAGGAGGAAATGCCAATGCCCCAGTATCAGGAACAGTCTACGCAGCCCCAACAGCAGACCTAGAATACGCAAGTAAAAAATATGTTGATGATGTAGCTATTGCAGGTGCACCAGACGCTTCAACTTCTACTAAAGGAATTACCAAGTTATCTTACGCACCAGTTTCTTCTACAAATCCAATAGCCGTCGGCGATAACGATCCAAGAATCCCCGTTAATAACTACGCTACATCTACAGGATCTACTAATGCCTACGTCCTTACACTTGCTTCAGCCCCATCCTCGTATGTAGCAGGGCAAGTGTATTCCTTTAAAGCAAATTTTTCTAACACAGGTGCTGCGACTTTAAATGTGAACGGACTAGGTGCAAAGACTATTAAAAATTCAGCTGCAGGTGACTTAATTGCTAATGATATTTTAAGTAACCAAATCGTTTCGGTCGAGTACGACGGCACTAACATGGCAATGCTGTCTAACTCTGGGAATCAAGAAATGACGTTGGGAGGTGCACAAACAATAACAGGAGCAAAAACTTTTTCGACCCAACCAATTGGAATACAATCTGTAAACTACCAAGTGTTTACTTCTTCGGGGACTTGGACAAAACCTAGTAATTTAACAGGAAATGAGTTAGTTACAGTACAACTGTGGGGAGCTGGTGGTGGTGGTGGTGGAGTAGCTAATGCACAAACTCCAGGTGCTGGTGGTGGAGGAGGCGGAGGATATACAGAAGCTAAATTTAGAGCTAGTGATCTGGGGGCGACTGTGTCAGTTACTATTGGTACGGGAGGTTCAGGGGGAGTAGGTGCTGCAAACGGTTCAAATGGTGGAAACACGACCTTTGGAAGTTTGTTAACAGCGTACGGCGGAGGAGGTGGTGGGCAAGGTAATGGAACATGGGGTGGAGGAGGAGGAGGAGGAGGCAACGTCAGTGCAGGTTCTGCAGGAGGAACTGGTACTGTGGGGGCAGGTGGCTCACCATTATCTTCAGCTACAGCAAGTACGGGTAATTCTTTTGGTGGTGGCACAGGAGGAATACAAGGAACACTAAACGGCGTTGGTGGGGCATCAACTTTTGGTGGTGGTGGTGGTGGATCATCGGCAGCCGTGGTAACTACAGGTGGCGGTAGCTATTACGGAGGTGGAGGCGGCGGAGGAGGAAATCCATCTGGTTCTGCTGGTGCAGGGGGTGCTAGCCTAGTTTATGGTGGCAACGGTGGAGCTGGAGGTCTTAACGCCGATGGATCAGCGGGAGTAGCCCCAGGAGGAGGAGGAGGAGGTGCTGGAAACGATAGCGGTGCAACTAAAACAGGTGGTGCAGGGGCAAGAGGGGAATGTAGGGTATTTGTAAATTACTTTGCTAACTAATATATGAATCCAATTATTACAACACAAGACCCAACACAAAAATCAAACCTTCTTTATGGTGGGACTATTAATGTTGGAGGAACTCCACCAAAGACAGACATAAAAGCATTTAATCAACAGATGGTAAATGCACAGCCAGGGCAAAGTAATTTTAAAATACCACCAGTTCCACCAGTAGTTAGTAATGCAAATGTTGTAACTAAAATACCAGAGATTACTGGCAAACATACAG
>JACCDG011553952.1_pt1 | contig 22393 bp, 19 predicted proteins | sample 7442471 | NCBI WGS metagenome assembly JACCDG01 (sample SAMN15323444, study PRJNA562643) | freshwater metagenome | isolation source: river surface water | place: USA:Blue River Watershed | collected 2017-08-17 | reverse complement strand
TCACGACGAAAGAGCCGAGAACCTTTAAAACGATATGGCCCGCCAGCATATTGGCGAACAGCCGCACCGAAAGGCTGATCGGACGGGCGAGATAGGAAAAAACCTCGATCGGAATGATCAGTGGCGCCAAAAGCAGCGGCACGCCCGGCGGGGCGAAGAAATGGAAAAAATGCAAGCCATGGCGGTAAAAGCCGATCGCGGTCACGACCAAGAAAACCAGCGCCGCCAAGCCGAAGGTCACGATGATGTGGCTGGTATAGGTGAATCCATAAGGCGTCATGCCCAAAAGATTGCCGAACAGGATGAACAGGAACAAGGTCAGGACAAAGGGAAAATAAGGCTTGCCTTCTTCGCCGGAAGAATCGCGCACCATGCCCCAGATGAAGTTGTAAAACATTTCGGAAAGCGATTGCAGGCGGCCCGGCACGGTCTGCGCCTTGGCGCTGCCCGCGATCATAAGTCCGGCGCTAAGCAGCACGGCGAGCGTCATGAACAGGGCGGAATTGGTGAAAGCCACGGAATATCCGGCGATTTCCAAAGGCGCGAAGCTTTGGATTTGAAACTGGTGCAGGGGATCCATCTTGCCGCTTGTCGCCATTATTATAATCCTACTTTTTGAAGTCCGTTTTTTGTCTTCTGTTTTCTGTTTTCCGCATCGCCGTGCGATAGGCATTTAAAAAACCGCCCGCCATGCCGAGGAAAAAACACAACAGGATGAACAAGGGCGATGTGCCAAGCCATTCATCCAGCGCGAAGCCGATCAGCAATCCGGCGGCGGGGCCGGAAATAATATCGGCCAAAATCCGCCAAGCCATATTGGAATCCCGCTGCACTTGCGCCACAAAGGCGGGGCTTGCGCCATGGGTTTCCGCTTCAGCCTTTTCGATGCGAGCGCCCAAGCTGTCCAAACCCGAAGATCCGTCTTTTTTTCCGCCGGTATCTTGGCCGTTTGGCTGCATTATGACCTGCCCGTATGCTGCTCTTTTCGCACGCGCAAAATACGGGCTGGGGGGCGCCTTGTCAAGCGCTATTGTAAGGAAATTACGGGGTTAAGATATTGAAATATAGGAGGAGTTCCTAGTACCTAGAGGCCTAGTTCCTAGATAGGAGAAAGCGGAAAGCGTATAGCGTAAAGAAACAAGGAAATTTGAGTATTCCCTGTCATCCCCGAGCGCAGACCCGAGCGCAGAGAGGGCTTCTAGGCGCTAGGAACTTGTTTTAGGCCGTAGCGCGTAAATTCTCCGCCATGCGCAGATCGACCGAAACCAGCTGAGAGACGCCCGGCTCGCCCATGGTGACGCCGTAAAGCCGGTGCATGCGCGATATCGTCATGCGGTGGTGGGTTACGACCACATAGCGCGTTTCGGTTTCTTTGGCCATCTGTTCCAGCAAAGTGCAGAAACGGTCGACGTTGTTTTCGTCCAAAGGCGCGTCCACTTCGTCCAGAACGCAAAGCGGCGCGGGGTTGCATTGGAACACGGCGAATAAAAGCGCGATAGCGGTCAAGGCGCGCTCACCGCCCGACAGCAGCGACAGCGATTGCAGCTTTTTGCCCGGCGGGCTGGCCATGATCTCAAGCCCGGCTTGCAGCGGATCTTCGTGATCGACCCAGGTCAAATGCGCCTGGCCGCCGCCGAACAGGCGGGTGAACAAAACTTCGAAATTGGCATTGACCTTGTGAAAGGCTTCTTGCAGCCTTTCCCGGCCTTCGCGGTTCAATGTCTGGATGCCTTGGCGCAGCTTCGCGATCGCCTCGATCAAATCATTGTGCTCGGCTTGCTGTTTCTCGGATTTGGCCTCGATCTCGGCGGCCTCTTCTTCGGCGCGCAGATTAACCGGGCCCATATTGTCGCGCTCGCGGCGCAGGCGTTCCAATTTATTTTGCGTCGTCTGCAAATCGGGCAGGTTATCGGCGTCTTTGGGAGCGGCGATTTCCAAAAGCTGCTCTGGCGACGCCTCTAGCCGTTCCGTCATGTCATAGCGCAGTTTTTGCTGTTCTTCCGCGCCGAGTTCGATCGCGGTTTGATGCTTGACGCGTTCCTCTCGGCGTTCCGCGATTTCGCCTTGCAGCGCCTTTAGCGCGCGGTCGGCTTGCTGCAGCTTGCCTTCTAGTTCCGCAAGGCTGTCGGCGGCTTGCTGGCGCGCCTGCTCGGCTTCGGAAATCTTGCTTAACAATTCTTGTCTTTTCGCGGCGATTTCTTGCGGCTTGTTTTGCAACTCGGACAATTCCGCTTTGGCTTGTTCCAATCTGGTTTGCAAAGTCTGCCGCTGCTTTGCCGCTTCGGCGCTGCGGCTTTCCCAGCGCTGCGATTGCTGTTGCAATTGCTGCAAGCGGCTTTGCCGCGCCTGGCTTGCGCTTTGTTCAAGGTCAAAGGCGTTTTTGGATTCATAAGTTTCGGCGCGCAGGGTTTCGCATGCCTTGCGGCGTTCCTGCATTTCAGCCCGCAGCGCCGAAAAATCCGGCTTTGCGGCGAGCATGGCCGAAAGCGCGTCTATTTCTTGCAGCAAAGTCATCGCGTCTGCTGAAATTTTCGCGGCCTGTTGTTCGCCGGCGTTCAAGGTCGATTGTTCGACCGCGATGCGCTGGGCGGTTTCGGCATGTTTCTGCCGCGCGGTTTGGAGCGTGGAATAGGCCTGTTCCTGGCGCATCCGCGCTTGTTGCATAGTTTGCTGCGCTTGCTGATGCGCCGATTCGGCGTCGGTCTGGCGTCCTGCCGCCTGCTGCATATCGGTTTGCGACAGCGAAAATTCGCGGCGCAATTCCGGCAGGCGGTTTTTCCGCTGCAAATGCGCCGCCGCTTTTTGCGCTTCGCCCGATTGCGCGACATAGCCGTCGAAACGCCACAAGCGCCCGTCCATCGTTACCAGCTTTTCGCCGGGATTAAGGCCGTGCTGCAAAGATTTTGCGGTTTCGGGATCGCGCACAAGCCCGATCAGGGACAAAGCGCGGGACAGCGATTCCGGAGCCTCTTTGACGAAACGCGCCAAAGGCTCGACACCTTCGGGCCATTGCGGCGGCCTGTCATAGGCGGGAAGGCTTTGCCAGAAACGCGCTTCGCTGCCGCCCAGGCTGGCGAATAGATCGTCGCCCAAAGCCGCGCTAAGCGCCGCTTCGTATCCGGGCTGCACGGTGATTTTGTCCATCACCGGATCGTCGATGTCGGTTTCTTCGCCTAATATTTTTTCAAGGGCGAAAAGCTCCGCCTGCAGCTTGGCCGAGGAGGCGAGCGCCTGCTGATAGGTTTTTTGCGCGGCGGCAAGGCCGGCTTGGGTTTGGCTGACGGCGTCTTCGCTTGCGCCCAGACTTTCTTTGGCGGCTTGCAAATTCTGCTCTGCCGCAAGCACTTCCTGCGACAAGATGTCGATGCTGCCATCGGATTTCAATGCCGCGGAAAGGGCCGCATTTTGCGAGATGATTTTCTCAAGTTCGAACGACAGCTTTTGCGATTGCTGCAAAAGGCTGTCCAGCCTTTTTTGCTCGGCGTTCCAATGGGATTCGTCACGGTTTAATTTATCGGAAAAATCCTCAAGCTCTTTTTCGGACGCGGCAAGCCGTTCCGACAGCGCGGCATAGGCGGATTTTTTTGCGTCCAAGGTTGATCCGCTTTGCGCGATTTCTTGCTCCAGCGCGGCGATATAGGACGCGGCTTGTTCGGAATTTTGCTTGGCGTCGGAAAGCAATTCTTCTTCGCGGACAAGATCGGATTGTATTTGCTCGCAACGTTGCGATGCCGCGATTTGCGCGCTGACCATGCGCGCCTCTTCGGCTTGCAGCTCGCCTTCGGCGATTTTCAGTCTTTGCAGGATTGCGGCGCGCTCCGCCTCGTGTTTTCTGGCTTCGGGCATTTCCGCCGCTATGCCGGCTTGCTTGCCCGCTTGCTCGGTAGCCTGGATGTCCAATTCTTGCAGCTGCGATTCGATATCGCTGCGGCGGGTTTCTGCGTCGGAAAGCCTTGCCGCCAGATCTTGCCACATATGATAATAGAATAGCGCTTCGGTTTCGCGGATGCGGCCCGCGATAGAGCGGTATGAAGACGCCTGACGCGCCTGTTTTTTCAATCCTTGCAGCTGCTCTTGCAGGTTGCGCAGCAGATCCTCGCCGCGTTTCAAATTGTTTTCGGCGGCATTGAGCCGCAGTTCGGCTTCGTGGCGCCGTGCATGCAGGCCGACGATGCCTGCGGCTTCTTCCAAAAGCGCCCTGCGTTCTTGCGGCTTGGCGTTGACGATATGGCCAACTTTGCCTTGGCTGACGATGGCGGTCGAATGCGCGCCGGTCGCGGCGTCGGCGAAAAGCGTCTGCACGTCGCGCGCGCGTACATCGTGCTGGTTGACGCGGTATGTCGATCCTTCGCCCCGGTCGATTCTGCGGCTGACTTCAAGATCGTCGGTGTGGTTGAATTGCGACGGCGCTTTGCGGGTCGAATTGTCCAGCGACAAGACGACTTCGGAAAAATTCCGGGGCGGGCGCGATTGCGTGCCCGCGAAGATGACATCGTCCATTTCACCGCCGCGCAATTGCTTGGCCGACGTTTCGCCCATGACCCATTTTAACGCATCGACCAAATTCGATTTGCCGCAGCCATTCGGCCCGACGATGCCGGTCAATCCCGGTTCCAGGAAAAGTTCGGTCGGCTCGACGAAAGATTTAAAGCCGGATAATTTTAACTTTTTAAGCTGCACCCTGTCCTCCGCTGTATCGCTTTTCTCATAGCATAAAACCCAGGTTTTCCCTAAGTCGTTTTGGTGTCAAAATGGTTTTCCACAATCCCGGAAAAGGCTACTTTCTGGCCGCTGCGATCGCCTTTTCAAAATCGGCATAGCCGCGAGAGCCTTCGATTTTTTCGCTTCCTATGATAAAGGCCGGGGTCGAATTAATGCCATAAAGCTTTTCTGCGTCCAAGCGGAATTGCAGCACGGCGGTCGACATGGAATTTTTGTCGTCAAGGCAAGATTCTATCTTGGCTTCGTCCAACCCGGCGAGGCGCGCGGTTTTCTTCACCTCCGCCATAGGTTCCTTGCTGCGCGCCCATTCATTCTGGCTTTTGAACAGCGCCTCGATAAAGGGATAAAAGCGTGATTCTGGCAGGCAATAGGCCAGCATGCTGGCCTGAAGCGCGACCCCGTCAAAAGGATAAGGGCGGAAAACCAGCTTTGCTATGCCCTTGTCGATAAAATCCTTTTTAAGCAAAGGCAAGGTTTCCTGGTGAAAGCGTGCGCAATGCGGGCAGGTCAAGGACGCATATTCCAAAATAGTCACCGGCGCTTTGGGATCGCCCAAAATCCTATCGGTCAATTTCGGCGCGTTGCTGGTTTTTTGCGGCTCGGCTTGCGGCGGTTCGGATTTGGCCGGGGTTGTTGCGGCGTTTTCCGCCTGGGCTGGGGCGGTCAGGCCAGGCAGGGAGGTGTTTTCCCCGAACCAATAGCGGCTGCCTGCGACGAAAACGCCTATACATAGCAGCAGTAACAAAATAACGCGTAAATTCATGATCTAACCTCTATATCTGGTAGTTTAGCCCGGCGGCCAATGGCTTAGCAAGGATGATTTCCGCAAGCCCGCAAAGTCATCCCCGTCATACTTTTATTGCTTATAACGGCCCTTGGCTGATTTTTATCCCCGTTATTAAGCCAAAACCGAAAAAGCCGTTGATCTTTTCGATCATTTGCGGCGTCTCATGCTGGATTTCTAGGGCAACCGCCCCGCTGGACACCCTTAGGTCCAAAATTTTATGCGCTTCGCGCTTCAGCAACCCTTGGGGTTTTGTGAATTTGGCCAGGTTTTCCCCGATCAGCTCGGCCCAATGCAGGGTCAATTCGGCCAATTGCGGGTCTATCCCTGGAATAGAGCGCAGGATTTTTGGGGCATAGCCGGATATAGGGTGCAGGCCCAAAAATTGCTGACGCCTGTCCGATATGGGGTTTTGCGGATTCTTTTGTTGTTTTTTCATGAAAATGCTATCCCGCTACTATGCCAAAAACAGCCGCCCTTATACAGGAAAAAATTCTTAGCTGGTACGACCGCAACCGGCGCGACTTGCCTTGGCGGGCGAAGGCCGGGGATAAGTCCGATCCCTATGCGGTATGGATCTCGGAAATCATGCTGCAACAGACCACCGTTCCCGCCGTGATGAAATATTTTCCGCGTTTCATGAACCGTTTTCCGCGCCTTGAGGATTTGGCAAAAGCGCCGTTGGACCAGGTTCTCGTGCTGTGGCAAGGGCTTGGCTATTATGCCCGCGCGCGCAACATGCACAAGGCGGCGCAGATTTTATGGCGCGATCATAAGGGCGCTTTTCCAGATAGTCTCGAAGGATTGCGCCGGCTGCCCGGCATCGGCGAATATACGGCGGGCGCAATCGCCGCCATCGCCTTTGGGCAGAAATCGGTTGCGATAGATGCGAATGTGGAACGGGTTTTGGCGCGGCTTTACGCTGTAACGCAACCCTTTCCTTCCGCCAAAAAACAACTGCGCGCGCTGGCGCAGAATCTTGCGCCCGATAAGAAAGCCGGGGATTTCTGGCAAGCCTTGATGGATTTGGGCAGTTCGGTTTGCGTTTCCGGCAAGCCGTTTTGCGGTTCCTGCCCTGTGCAAAAAAACTGTCTTGGTTTTGCGCGAAATATCGCCGCAACCTTGCCGCGCAAGGCGGAAAAGAAAATAAAACCCGTGCGCTATGGCCAGGCATTTTTGGTGCGCAACGCCAAGGGCCAGATTTTGCTGCGCAAGCGCGCCGGCAAATCCATTCTCGGCGATATGGTCGAGCTGCCCTCGTCGGATTGGGACTCAAAGACGGCGGAAAAACGCGCCGCATCGGAACTGCCTGCGGCGGAATGGAAAAAAATAAAAGGCGGCATCCGTCACAGCTTCACCCATTTCGATTTGCATTTGGATATCTATGCTGCGAACAGCAACCGTAAGGTTTTCAAAGACGGTTTTTGGCATAATATCGGCGATCTGCACCAAATGGCGCTGCCGACTTTGTTTAAAAAGGCGATCCGCAAGGCGCTTGGCGGGTAGATTTATGCTTATTCCTGCATCGCATCGGCGCAAAGGCTTTTGACGCTGTGCTGGGTGAATAGCGGGTCAAGCTTTTGTCCCCAGGGGCCGTGATATTGCGAAAGCCAGTAATCGGCCTGGGTTTGTCCGGTTTGCAAAACGCGTTGCAAAGGTTCTAAATAAATTCCCTCGTCCCGGCCGATCGCGTCTTTGCGCGCTCTGCGTTTCAGCCCGTCTTCGGCGATGCGCAGGATTTGGTTTGCTGTGTCTTGAACAATCCTATGACGAAAAGGCGTTTTCAATCCGGCTTTTGGCGTGTTTTGTTTTAGCGCGTATCTTTCTTCTGCCGTCCAATCTTTGACAATGTCATAAGCGGACTCAAGGCTTGTCGCGTCATAAAGCAGGCCTGTCCAGATGGCGGGCAGGGCGCAAAGGAAATCCCAGGCGCCGCCGTCGGCGCCGCGCATTTCCAGCCATTGTTTCACGCGCACGTCGGGAAATACGGTGGTGCTGTGGGTTATAAAATCATCAAGCAGCGCCCGCTCGCCGGGCAGGGCGGGGAGATTACCTTCCATGAAAGAGTGGAAAGATTGCCCCCTTGCGTCGATATATCTGCCGTCGCGGATGACAAAATACATCGGCGTATCCAGCAAGTAATCGACATAGCGCTCGTACCCCATGCCATCTTCGAAGGCGAAGGGAAGATTGCCGGTGCGCGATGGGTCGGTATGCAGCCAAATATGGTTGCGGAAGCTTTGGAATCCATTGGGTTTGCCATCCAAGAAGGGCGAGTTGGAAAACAGCGCGCCGATGATGGGCTGCAAGGCCAGCGATACGCGCAGCTTCTTCACCATGTCGGATTCGCTGTGATAATCCAAATTGACTTGCACGGTGGTGGTGCGGATCATCATGTCCAGCCCATGCGTTCCGGCAAGCTGCATGGCGGGGCGCATGATATCGTAACGCGCCTTTGGGATTTGCGGGAAATCCTCGCGCTTTGATGTGGGATGCGTTCCCATGGAAAAAAACCCAATACCCAGCTCGTCGGCGATGTTTTGCGTTTCGTCGCAATGTTCGCGCACCTCTTTGCAGCAGCCATGGATGTCGGCTTGCGGCGCGCCGGAAAGCTCGATTTGTCCGCCGGGTTCCAGCGTCACGGCCTGGTTGCGGCGTTGCAGCGCGACGACATTGTCGCCTTCCATGATTTTCTTCCAGCCATGGCGCGCGGACAGTGCTTGCAAGATATTTTCGACGCTTTTCTCGCCGCCTTTATAAGGTATGGGCAGCTTGGTTTTTCGGTCGAAAGCGAATCTTTCGAATTCGATGCCGATGCGCTCCGCGCCTTGCGGCTTTTCCCCGGCCGCGAAATATTGAATCAAATCCTCGCGTGTTGCCGGAACTGGATCTTTGGTTTCCAAATTAAGCCGCATGATCCGTCCAATCTCCCACTAAAAGTTGAAAGCAACTAAGCGCCGCGATGGCGGCGGTTTCAGCGCGCAGCACGCGCGGGCCAAGCGCGATTGTTACCGTGAATTTTTTAGACGAAAGCAGCTTGCGCTCGTCTTCGCTGAATCCGCCTTCCGGGCCGATCAGGATCGCGGCTTTTTTGCCGCGCAGCGCGCGCAGCTTGTCTTGCCAGTTCTGCGCATTAGATCTGGCTTCCTCGTCGGCGAAAATCAAAATGCGGTCATCCGCCCAGGCGCTTAAAACGGCATCCAATTTCTGCAATTCGCCTATTTGCGGCAAATCCAGTCTGTCGCATTGTTCGGCGGCTTCGATGATGTTGGCCATGGCGCGATCGAGGTTGACGCGCGCGGTATTGGTGCGCTCGGTAATGACGGGGATAATGCGCGATGCGCCAAGTTCGGTCGCTTTTTCAATCACGAAATCGGTCGCGTCTTTTTTCAAGGGCGCGAATAAAAGCCAAAGGTCGATGCCGTTTCGTTGCGGCCTTGTCTGATGCAGCAATCGCAATTCTGCGTCCGCCAACTCCGCCTGCCATTCGCCGTCCTTACCGTTGAAAACCAGAACCGGACTGCCCGGCTTTTGCCGCATGACGTCCTGCAGATAATGCAGCTGCGCCTTGTTAAGCTGCGCCGTGCCGCCGCTTTGCAGCGGGGCGTCGATATAAAGCCTGGTTTGTGGTTTTAGCTTGGTCATGCTATTTTGCGGCAAAAGCCTATATATAAGGTGCATTGATTTATGGCAAAGGAATTTATAATCAATGGCTGGCAAAGCTGGGCCAGCCTGGCGCGGATCGACAAGCCTGCGGGGGTTTGGCTTTTGTATTTCCCCTGTTTATGGGGGCTTGGACTGGGCTATTGGCAAAATGGCGGCGTTGAATTTTTCGGCTATTACGCCGCGCTGTTTTTTGTAGGCGCTTTTTTCATGCGCGCTGCGGGGTGCGTTTACAACGACATATTGGACAAGGATTTCGACGCCAAGGTGGCGCGCACCAAAAACCGCCCCGTCGCCAGCGGCGAAATCGCCGTCAAGCAGGCGGCGCTGTTCGGCGCGGCGCTTTTGATTCCGGCGATGGCGGTGTGGCTGCTTTTGCCTTTGGCCGCGAAAATCTGGGCCTTGGCCTCTTTGATTTTGGTCGCGCTTTACCCTTTGATGAAACGCATTACCTATTGGCCGCAATTGTTTTTGGGGCTTACTTTCAACTGGGGGATTTGGGTTGGCTATTCCGTCTGGGGCGGGGGATGGTCTTGGGACGTTTTGGCGCTTTATGTGGCGGCGGTGTTTTGGACCCTGGGCTATGACACGATCTATGCCTTGCAAGACATTAAAGACGATGTCGAGGCCGGGGTAAAATCCAGCGCGATCGCGGCAAAAAGCCGCCTCAAGCCGTTTTTGATTTCTTGTTTTTGCGTTACATTGGCGCTGGTTTCTGTTATATGTTTGCGCCAGCAAATAGGCCTTGTGGGCTATGGCTTCTTGGCTGCTGCGGGCTGTTTGCTGCTGCATTCGGTTATGGCGCTGCGCCCCGATAACCCCGCATCGGCCCTGCAACAATTCCGCCGCAATTCGCTCATAGGATTGCTTTTCGCCCTGATATGGGTGTGGAGATAAAATGGCTTTGAATACCGCTTTAGCCCAAGAAAAAATAAACGCGCTTTTCGACGCGGCCAAAAAGGCGGGCGCGGAAGACGTGGATATTCTTTGTTCCGTTTCCGCGCGCACCGAAGTGCAGGTGCGCACCGGCAAGGTCGAAAAATTGGAACGGTCGGAAAATTTCGATATCGGTCTGCGCGTTCTGATCGGAAAGCGCCAGGCGGTGACCTCGGCGTCGGCGAATGCGATCCATGATGTGGCCGAGCTTGCACAGCGCGCCATAGCCATGGCGAAATCCGCGCCGGAAGACCCGTTTTGCGGGCTTGCGGAAAAGCGGCTTTTGCATCCGCCGCAAAACATGTCCGCCCCGCCGGGCGAATCGGCCGACGCCATGGAACTTCAGGATTGGGCCAAGCAAGCCGAAGACGCGTTGCGATCCCATCCTGGCGTTACCAACAGCGACGGCTGCGGCGCCAGTTTTTCGGAATATGCCGTATTGCTGCGGCAAAGCAACGGGTTTGACGGGCGCTATAGCCAATGCGCCTATTCGCTTTCGGCTTCCGCCATCGCGGGCACGGGCGCGGGGATGGAGCGCGATTACGATTTCACCCAATCGGTGCGCAAGGCGGATTTACGCCGGGCGGCCGATGTCGGGATTGGCGCCGCCGAGCGCGCGGTCAAAAGATTGAACCCGCGCAAGATTGACAGCCAGAAACTTCCGGTCGTTTTCGATTCGCGCGCGTCCTCGGGCTTGCTGCGCTATTTCGCGGGCGGGATAAATGGCGGGTCGATCGCGCGCGGCACGTCATTTTTAAAGGACAAGATGGGCAAGGCCGTTTTCGCGCCTGGGATCAGCATCATCGACGATCCGCTTTTGGAAAAAGGCATGCGCAGCCGCCCGTTCGACGCCGAAGCGATCGCCGCCAGCAAATCGCAAATCGTAAAGGACGGCGTATTGCAAAGCTGGATTCTGGATTGCCGTTCGGCGCGGCAATTGGGGCTTGAAACCACCGGCCATGGCAGCAGAGGCGTTTCCGGCGTACCCAGCCCATCGGCCAGCAATTTTTATATGTCCCCCGGAAACTTGACGCCAGAGCAATTGATCCAAGATATCGCCAAGGGGTTTTACGTCACCGAAACCATGGGCATGGGGGTCAATATGATCACCGGCGATTACAGCCAGGGCGCATCCGGATTTTGGATCGAGAACGGGGAAATCGCTTATCCGGTTAGCGAGGTAACCATCGCCGGAAACTTGAGTAGAATTTTTGCGGATATTGTTCCAGCGAATGATTTGCAATTTCGATTCGGCGTCGATGCGCCGACTTTGCGCGCCGGCGAAATGACATTGGCTGGAAAATGAGGGGCCGGAAAATGAGGCGGATTTGAACCAGCAGCAACCATCTTTTTTATACCGTTTCGCCCCGACCCGCTTGCTGATGGGCCGGCTTTTGCGCGAGCATGTGCGGCATTACACCGGCGATTTGATCCTGGCGCTTTTGATGATGCTGGTGATCGCGGCCTGCACCGCGTTTTTTGCGAAATTGATCGAGCCGATTTTAGACCGCGTCTTTATCGGCAAGGATTCCGCGGCGCTTTGGCCGGTCGGGTTCGCGGTGCTTGGGGTTTTTACCTTGCGCGCCGCCGCAAGCTATGGCGAGGCCATGTTGATGAGCCGTATCGGCCAAGGCATCATCCGCGACATGCAAGACCGCCTGTTCCGTCATATCATCCATGCCGATCTCGCTTATTTCCAGGGCTCGTCGATAGGTTCTTTGATTTCGCGCTTTACCTATGACGTGAATATGCTGCGCCACGCCGTGTCCAACACCATCGTCGGCATGGGCAAGGATGTGTTGACCCTGGTATTTCTTGTGGGGCTTTTGTTCTATCAGGATTGGAAATTGGCGGCGGTGGCGCTTGTGGTTTTGCCTTTGACAGCCTTTCCGATCAGTAAGCTGGGGCGCAAGATGCGCAAAGTGTCTTTCGGCGTGCAGGATCTCGCCGGATTTTACACATCGCTTTTGGAACAGGTGTTTCACGGCATGCGCCACGTCAAGGCCAACAACGCCGAAGACAGCGAGACGGAGCGCGCCGCGCAAATGACGCGGCAAATTTATAAACTTAGCCAAAAGGGGCAAAAAGTGCGCGCCCTAAGCTCGCCGATCATGGAAGTTTTCGGCGCGGTCGCGATTTTTTCGGTGATCGTCTATGGCGGCTATCAGGTGATCGGCGGACATAAAACCGCCGGCGCGTTTTTTTCGTTCATCACGGCTCTGCTTTTGGCGTATGAGCCGTTAAAAGGCATCGCCAAACTGAACGCCGGCCTGCAAGAAGGTCTTGCGGCGGCGGGCCGCATTTTCGAATCGCTGGAAATCATGCCTAATATCGTCGATACGCCGGGCGCAACCGATTTGCGACTGGAAAAGGGCGCGATACGCTTCGACAATGTCGGATTTTCTTATGGCAATGGCGGCGAGGCGTTGTCGAATTTGACGCTCGATATCCCTGCCGGAAGAACCATTGCGCTCGTCGGCGCTTCGGGCGGCGGCAAGACCACGATTTTAAATTTGATACCGCGTTTTTACGATGTGCAGCAGGGCACGATCAGTATCGACGGGCAGGATATCCGTAAAGTCACGCTGCAATCCTTGCGATCGCGTATCGCGCTGGTTTCCCAAGAAACGCTTTTATTCGACGATACCGTGCGCGCCAACATCGCTTATGGCCAGCGCGTCGCGTCGGAAAATGACATCCTTGCGGCTGCGCAGGCGGCAGGGGCGCATGATTTTATCATGGGGCTGCCGAACGGCTATGACACCGTCGTCGGCGCGCAAGGCGCGAATTTGTCGGGCGGCCAGCGCCAGCGTATCGCCATCGCGCGCGCGATCTTGAAAAATGCGCCGATCCTGCTTTTGGACGAGGCGACCTCGGCGCTTGACGCGCAAACCGAACGCCAGGTGCAGGCGGCTTTGAAAAAACTGATGCAGGGCAGAACAACCGTTGTGATCGCGCACAGGCTTTCGACCATCATGGACGCCGACATTATTTACGTGATCGACAAGGGCCGCGTCGTGGAATCGGGCAGCCACGCGGCGTTGATGGCGAAGTCGGGGCTTTACGCCGATTTGTGCCGCCTGCAATTCCATTCCGAGGGCGGCAATTCTGCGCCCCGCGCGGCTCTTGCCTGATCCCATGAAATCCTTTTTGCGCCGCTTGCTTCGTTTGTCCTTGACCCAGAATATTTTGGCGGCGCTGGCCTATTCCTATATCTATCTGGTTTATTGCACCACGCGCTTTCAATATGTGAACAGGGATATTCCGGAAAAATTCTGGGATACGGGCAAGCCCGCGATTATTTGTTTCTGGCACAACCGCCTGCTTTTGATGAATCCGTTCTGGCGCAAGGGCGTAAAGGCGATGATGCTGATCTCGCACCACCGCGACGGGCGCTTCATTTCCGAGGTCACGCGCCGCTTCGGCGTCGGCACGATCCATGGATCTTCCAGCAAAAGCAGCCATTCCGCCTTGCGATCGATGCTGACCATGATCGGCCAGGGCTATTGCATCGGCATTACCCCGGACGGTCCGCGCGGTCCGCGTTTCCGCGCCGCGCCGGGCGCGATTTATTTGGCGAAATTAAGCGGCTGTCCCTTGATCCCGGTCGCGGTTTCGACAAAGCGCCGCAAAGTCTTGAAAAGCTGGGACCGGTTTATCGTCAACTGGCCTTTCGGCGGCGGCGCCTGCGTCTGGGGCGATCCGATTTATATCCCTAAAAACGCCGATGCCTCGGCGGTGCTGGAATATTCCGAGCAGCTAAGCCGCGCTTTGCGCCAAGTATCCGACCGTGCCGACGGCCTATGCGGCCATGATCCTATACCCTTGGCCGATGATTCCAATCGTGCTAGGATCGAATAAATCCGTCCCATGAACAAATTTCAGCTTTATCACATCCTAAGCTATTTTTTGGCGCCACTTTTGCGGCTGTATTTGCGCATCCGCATCCGCATGGGCAAGGAAGACGCGGCGCGCATCGGCGAGCGTTATGGCATAGCCGGCGTGCCTCGGCCCAGCGGCCGCGTGGTTTGGCTGCATGCCGCCAGCGTCGGCGAAACGCAATCCATCCTGCCGCTGATTGACCGGATTCTGGCCTATTATCCCGATTGCCATGTTTTGCTGACGACGGGAACCATCGCCTCGGCACAAATGCTGCGCGGCAAGATGCACAGCCGCTTGACGCATCAATTCATTCCGCTCGACCATCCGCGCTGGGTAAAGAGTTTCCTGGAACATTGGCGGCCTTCTTTGGGGATTTGGGTGGAATCGGAATTATGGCCCAATCTGATCGCGCTGGCAAAAAAAAGCGGCGTCGAGCTTGCGCTGATCAATGCCCGCATGTCCGAAGATTCCTTTAGGAATTGGCAAAAAATGCCGTCATTCGTCCAGCAAGTGCTAAAAAGCTTTTCGCTGGTGCTGGCGCAGAACGAAACTTACGCGCATTACTTCGCCGCGCTCGGTGCGCCCAGGGTTGAAATCAGCGGCAATATCAAATTCGCCTCTTTGCCGCTTGACGTGCCGCCGGAAAAAATCGACCGGCTGCAGGCGGATTTTGGTCCGCGCAAACGCTGGCTTGCCGCCAGCACCCACGACCCCGAAGAAAAAATGATCGGGCGGATTCACCGGGAATTGCGCGGCTCTTACCCTGATCTTGTCACGATATTGGCGCCGCGTCACCCGCCCCGCGCCGATAAGATCGCATCGGATTTGCGCGCGATGGGGCTGAATGTGGCGATGCGTTCTAAAAACGAGCGCGTCTCGCCGCAGACGGACATATACCTCGCCGACACTATCGGCGAGCTGGGCGTATTTTTCGCCCTGTCAAAAGTGACGTTCATGGGCGGATCGCTTCTGGCCAAGGGCGGGCATAATCTGCTGGAACCCGCGAAATTCGGCAATGCCATTCTGCACGGCCCGCATATGGAAAATTTTCCCGATATAGAATCGATGATGCGCCAGGCGTCGGGCAGCATCCTTGTTGCGTCCGAATTCGAATTGTCAAGCTATGTGCAAAGGCTGCTTAATGATTATGATTTCGTGCAATCCCTTGGCGCGCGGGCGGCTTCGGTCGCCTTTTCGCAAAATCAGGTTTTGGATTTCGTCTTTCACCGCTTGACGCCGTTTTTGGGCCCCTTGGCCGAGGCGCAGGGGCAATATGCACACGCCTGATTTCTGGCACAAAAACTGCGCTGCCGCTTATGCGTTCGCTCCTTTGGGCTGGGTTTTCGCCGCGATCGGGAAATTCCGGCGCAGGATGGCGACGCCCTACCGCGCGCCGGTTCCTGTGATTTGTGTCGGCAATGTGGTGGCGGGCGGCGCGGGCAAAACGCCGATCTGCCTGTGGCTTGGCCAATATTGGCGCAACGCCGGAAAATCGGTTTGCTTTCTTGGCTACGGGTATGGCGGAATTTACGAAGGCCCGCTCGAAGTCAATCCGCATATCCATCAGGCGCTGCAAGTCGGCGACGAAGGCTTGCTGCTGTCGCGCATTGCAACCACGGTCATCGGACACGACCGCAGGGGGGCGGCCAAGCTGGCCGTCGAAAACGGCGCGGATATCATCGTCATGGATGACGGGTTTCAGAACCCGTTTTTGCACAAGGATCTGTCGCTTTTGGTTTTGGACGGCGAATACGGCCTAGGCAACGGGCGGATCATTCCGGCCGGGCCGTTGCGGGAAAATTTAAAAGACGCGATGCAAAGAGCCGATGCGGTTGTGCTGTACGGCGAGGACAGGCATGGGCTGTTGCGCCATGTTCCGGGAAATAAACCGATCCTGCGCGCCGGGCTGGAACCTGACCCCGATCAAATCGAAAATTTGCGCGGGAAAAAACTGATCGCCTTCGCCGGGTTGGGCAGGCCGCAGAAATTCTTTGCGATGCTGCGCGGGCAGGGGCTTGATGTGATCGCGGCGCACATCTTTCCCGACCATCATCTTTATCACGATTCCGATTTGCTGCTTTTGCAAGAACAGGCGGAAAAGGAAAACGCCTTGCTGGTGACGACATCCAAGGACGCGGTACGTTTCGATCCGCAAAGCCGGGAAAAATTGGCGGTTGTGAATGTGGATGTGGTTTGGCAGGACCGGGCGGCTTTGGAAAATATGCTGTCGCGCCTGGCTTAATCCGCCTTTGCCTTGGCTTTTCCGTCGGCGAATTCAACAATGTATTCTTCGCCCGCTTGCCATTGCCGCTTGCGGGCGATAACCTCCCCGCTTTCACTGCGCACCACCGCAAAGCCGCGTTCCAGCACGTTTTTATAAGACAGGCTTTGCAAAAGCGCGCTTGCGGAATCCAGCTTTTGTTTTTGTTGGGCGATTATTTGCGCGGCGGATTGGCGCAAGCGGTTTTTAAGAAAATCCAATTTTTGCGACTTTTGCGTCAATTCCTGGCGCAGCAATTTTGGCGAAAGATGCAGCGCCGAAAACCTGGCGCGCATCGACGCGACATAAGCCATAAGCGATTGTTTCAGGCGTATGGATTTTCCATCTAGGTTTTGCTGCAAAAGCGCGATGTTCTGGCGCGGATGCGGCAAGGCGCGCGCCAGATTTTGCAGCGCGCGGCGCTCATTGGCAAGAAAACGGACGATCGCCGACGAAATCCTCGAAGATTTTTGCGCGATATCGGAAAGCAACTGCATTTTTACGGGAACGGCAAGCTCCGCCGCCGCCGTCGGCGTCGGCGCGCGCAAATCGGCGGCGAAATCTATCAGCGTGAAATCGGTTTCATGTCCAACCGCGGAAATCAGCGGAATTTTGCTCGCCGCCGCGGCGCGCACCACGATTTCCGAATTAAATTCCCATAGATCTTCGATGCTGCCGCCGCCGCGCGCCACGATCAAAACGTCGGGGCGGGCAACGGCGCCATTTTCTGACAGCGCGTTGAATCCTTCGATCGCTGCTGCGATCTGCTCCGCGGCGCCTGCGCCCTGCACCGGGACCGGCCATAGCAGCACCGGGCGGGGAAAGCGGTCTTGCAGCCGGTGCAGTATGTCGCGGATCACGGCGCCGGTAGGGGATGTGATAACGCCGATGCTGCGCGGCAAAAAGGGGATTTTCTTTTTGCGGCTTTCGTCGAACAAGCCTTCGGCGGCGAGTTTTTTCTTGCGTTCTTCCAGCTGTTTTAAAAGCGCGCCGATGCCCGCCATTTCGATGGCGTCGACGATGATCTGATAACGCGAATTTCCGGGATAGGTCGATATTTTTCCCGTCGCCACGATCTCAAGCCCATCTTCTGGTTTAAGTGCCAGCTTCGGCAGTGAAAATTTCCAGCATACCGCGTCGATCACCGCGTCCTGATCCTTTAGCTTGAAATAAACATGGCCCGACGCCGGGCGGCTGAGGCCGGATATTTCGCCGCGCACCCGCACCCGCTCGAACGCCGATTCCACGGTTTTTTTCAAGGCCAGCGAAATTTCGCCGACGCTGAATTCTGGCACGTTTCCGGGTTTTTGCGCTGGCTGCATGCTCAGGCTCTTTTGGATCTAAAAAAATCTTGCATCAATTTTGCCGCTTTGTCTTCTTCGATGCCGCCATAGACTTCGGGCCTGTGGTGGCAGGTGTGGTGGTCGAATATTTTGGGGCCGTGATCGACGCCGCCGGATTTTGGGTCATAGGCGGCGAAATACAGCCGCCGGATGCGGTACAAGGATATCGCGCTTGCGCACATCGGACAAGGTTCCAGCGTGACGTATAAATCAAGCCCGTCCAGCCATTTTTTGTTCAAAATCTCCGCACCTTTTTGCAGGGCAAGCATTTCGGCATGGGCATAAGGCTGCTTTTCCGCTTCGACCCAATTGCCGCAAGCCGCGATGATTTTCTGCGCGGCGGGATCGTATAAACAGGCGCCGACCGGCACCTCGCCGCGCTGCGCCGCCTTTTCCGCCTCGGCGAATGCCATTTGCATAGGATTCAATAATGTCATACTCTCTGCAGCCTAAAGGCTTTTCCGCCAAAGTCAACGAGGAGATCCATGAAAAAGCCCCTAATAGGCATCAGCGTCGATTACGAATTGCAGGGAAGTTTTTCGCAAAGGCCGCATTACGCCTTGCGCGAGAACTATGCCCAGTCGGTTTCCGACGCGGGCGGAATCCCGCTGCTGCTTCCGCTGCAAAAACAATGGGTTTCGGATTATGTGCGGATGCTGGACGGACTGATGCTGACGGGCGGCGATTTCGACATAGACCCGATGCTTTATGGCGAAACGCCGCACCCAAAGACCAAGCAAAAGCCCAAGCGAACGGAATTCGAGGCCGAGTTGCTGCGCGAATTCTATAAAACAAAAAAACCGATACTTGGCATCTGCAACGGCATGCAACTGATCGGCGCGCTGCGCGGCGGGGCGTTGTGGCAGGACATCCCGGATCAGGTCAAAACCGGCCTTGATCACAGCCCTAAAGGCAAGGGCCATGAGCTTGCGCATGACATTGCCGTAAAACTGCAAAGCCGGCTTGCCGCTATTGTCGGCGTGCCCAAGATAAAGGTCAACTCGTCGCATCATCAGGCGGTAAAATCGGTTTCCGCGCCGATGATCATCTCCGCCGAATCCGAGGATGGCATTATCGAAGCGGTCGAAGACACGGCGCATCCATTCTGTCTGGGCGTGCAATGGCACCCGGAATATTATGCCGCTGCAGAAGACAAAAAAATATTCGACGCCTTTATCGCGGCATGCGCCAGATGAAAAAGAATCCTGAAAAATCCGCCAAGCAGGAAATTAAAAAAGGCGAACGCATCGCCAAGGCGATCGCCGCAAGCGGCGCGTGTTCCCGCCGCGACGCCGAAAAATGGATCGCCGAAGGCAGGGTAAAAATCGACGGCAAGCTTTTGACCACCCCGGCTTTTTTAGTGACGGATAAAAACGAAATCCTGATCGACGGGAAAAAATTGGTGAAATCCGATAAAATCCGGCTGTGGCGGTATCACAAGCCCGCCGGGCTGATCGTCACGCAAAAAGACCCGAAAAACCGCCCGACGGTTTTCGCGTCGCTGCCGCCCGCCTTGCAAAAATCGCTTTCGGTCGGAAGGCTGGATCTGAACAGCGAAGGGCTTTTGCTGCTTACCAACAACGGCGCGCTGGCGCGCTATATGGAGCTTCCGGCCACGGGTCTGCAGCGTTTTTATCGCGTCCGCGTGCATGGCGCGATCCCGAAAACCATGGCGGAACAGCTGAAAAAAGGCATCACGGTCGAAGGCGTGCGCTATGCGCCGGTCGAAATGGATATCGACAAGCAGGGCGCAAGCAATTCCTGGCTTTATATGCGTTTGACCGAAGGCAAGAACCGTGAAATCCGGAAAATCCTGTCGCATTTCGGCCTTCAGGTAAACCGGTTGATCCGCGTCGGTTATGGCCCATTCGAGATCGGATCATTAAAATTGGGGCAAGCGGAAGAAGTCGCGGAAGACGCCTTGAAAAAATCCCTTCCCGGTTTTTTTAAGTCAAAAAAATAATCCCGGGAAAAATTTATGCGCATTACCACCGGAAAATATAAAGGAAGGAATTTGATCGCACCGGACGGGCTGGATATCAGGCCGACATCCGACCGCGCCAGGCAGGCGGTGTTCAATATCCTGCTTCACGGCGCGCCGGCGCAAGCGATGGAAAGGCCGCTGCCGCAAGGATGCGTGGTTTTAGACGTGTTTTGCGGAACCGGCGCGATAGGATTAGAAGCGCTGTCGCGCGGCGCGGAATTGGCGCTGTTTATCGACCAGAATGTGCAAATGGCGCGGCAAAACTCTGCGGCGATGAAGGCGATGGGCGATTGCGAATTCATCGCGGCGCGCCTTCCCGATTTGCCGCAGGCAAAGCATAAAGCCGATCTGGCTTTTTTGGATCCGCCTTATCATTCGGGGCTGATAGAGCCAAGCGTGCTTGCGCTGCGCGACAAAAACTATCTTGCCGCGTCCTGTATTTTGGTTTTGGAATCGGCGAAGGACGAAATATTTTCTTTGCCCCCCGATTTCGCCCCGCTAGAGCAGCGGATTTACGGCGCAGCAAAGGTCGGATTCTATAAATTCGGCTAACGCCTGCCGAACAGTTTTTCGATGTCGTCAAGGCTCAGTTCGACATAGGTCGGGCGGCCGTGATTGCATTGCCCGCTTAGCGCGGTTTGCTCCATCTGGCGCAGCAGCGCGTTCATTTCGTCCCGGTTAAGCTTGCGCCCCGAACGCACCGAACCGTAACAAGCCATGCTGGCGCAGATCTTGAAAAGATTTTCTTCGATCGCAAGCGATCCTTCCATTTCCGATATTTCATGCGCCAGGTTCTGCACCATCTCTGCAACCGGGGATTGTCCTAAAATCGCGGGGATTTCCCGCACCAAAACCGTATCCCTTCCGAACGGCTCGATCACAAGGCCCAGCGATTCCAGCTCCGCCGATTTTTCCAAAAGCACGCCAGCCTCGCCGCCGGGCAGGGCGACCGGTTCCGGGATCAATAATATCTGCCGCTTGATGCCGCTTGCCGCCAGCTGCGACTTGATCGATTCATAGACGATGCGCTCATGCGCCGCATGCTGATCGACGATCACGACGCCGTTTTGCGTTTGCGCCAATATGTAATTTTCATGCAATTGCGCCGCCGCAGCGCCTAAGGGGTATTCGGCAATATCTTCTTGCGGCGTTTCATAGACGCGCATTTGCGGCGCCAGCGCGCCGTGGAAATTGCTTTGCGGCTGATGCAGCGTGGCAGGGGTTTGCGGCGGCGTAAAAGTCGAGGATGGGCGCTTGGTAAAATCGATCAGCGTTGCCGTGTTGCTTTTCGCTGCTTTTCCGCCGTGATCTTGCAAGGCTTCCCGGATGCTGCCGATCACAAATCCCCGGATCATCGCGGCGTCGCGGAAACGCAATTCGATTTTGGCGGGATGCACGTTCACATCCAGGCTTTCCGGCGGCACGTCCAAATACAGCGCGGCATAAGGATAGCGGCCGAACGGCAGCACGTCTTGATAGGCGGCGCGCAAAGCGGCGTAAAGCTGCTTGTCCTTGACCGGGCGGCCATTGACGGTAAAGAATTGCATTTGCGCGTTGCCCCGGTGAAAAGTGGGAAGTCCGCACAGCCCATAGATTCTTACGCCGCCCCGTTCCGATGAAACCGAAAAGCTGTTTGCGGTGAAATCGCCGCCGATGACGGCTTGCGCCCTTGCCGCTATCTTGGAAAAAATATCGCCAAGGCTGGAGGGGTACTGCGCCAGGATTCTTTCCTCGTCCCTTACCGTAAAGCCGCATTGCGGATAGGCGAGCGCCAGGCGGCGCGTCATGTCCAATATCTGCGCCGTCTCTGCGGCGGGCGATTTCATGAATTTCAACCGCGCCGGGGTCGCGTAAAACAAATCGCGCACCTCGATGAGGCTGCCTGACTTCAACGCGGCAGGCTTTGGCGCGGATTTTTTTCCGCCTTCGACCGTAATCTGCATGGCCATGTCCTGGCCCAAGGGCCGCGACAGGATGCTAAGCCGCGATACCGATGCGATGGCAGGAAGCGCCTCGCCGCGAAAGCCAAGGTTTTCGATTCTATCCAAATCGTCGCCGGGTAATTTCGATGTGGCGTGGCGCTCGACCGCCAGGGACAATTCCTCGGCGCTCATGCCCTTGCCGTTGTCCTGCACCGCGATCCGCGCCAGTCCGCCTTGGGCGATTTGCAGTTGAATATCGCTCGCCCCCGCGTCGATGGCGTTTTCCAAAAGCTCTTTGACGACCGAGGCGGGACGCTCGATCACCTCGCCCGCCGCGATTTGATTGATCAGATGATTGGGCAGGATGCGGATCGGCATGTTACGCCGCCGATTTCGACAAATAGGTCCGCGCCAGGATTTTGCCTTCTTCGACCGCGGGCTGGTCATAGGGATTCACGCCCAAAAGGCTGGCGGTGAAAATGGTTTCCAGCATGAAATGCATCATTAGCGCGCCGACGCTTTCCTCGTCCAGGCTTTGCAGCCGGATGACGCGCAGCGGCAAATCCTTATTCTTCAAGGTCTGCACCGTCGCGCGCGCTTCGGCGGCCAAAAGATCGCCCATGGTCTTGCCGTAAAGATAATTCAAACGCTCGTCGCGCTGGCCGAACGGTTCGATGGCGGGGCCCATGTCCGCGCTGTCCTGTAGGATGAAAGTGAACATCTTGTCGCGCGGGCCGTCGCGGAAAAGCTGCAGCTGGCTGTGCTGATCGACCGCGCCCAGCGCCGCAATCGGGGTTATGCCCTTGCCGTCCTTGCCCAGGCTTTCCGCCCAAAGCTGGCGGTGCCAATCGGTGAAATCGCACAGCCTGTCGCAATAGGGCATTACTATCTGTTGCG
>JACCDG011582225.1_pt1 | contig 22395 bp, 17 predicted proteins | sample 7442471 | NCBI WGS metagenome assembly JACCDG01 (sample SAMN15323444, study PRJNA562643) | freshwater metagenome | isolation source: river surface water | place: USA:Blue River Watershed | collected 2017-08-17 | reverse complement strand
TCTTCACTGGCCGCACGGTCCATATCATCCCATAACTCATCATTCGTAAGCCCCGAAAGGGAGGCACGGGAGGAAGACGCCATTGCTACTCAGTACGCAACATTTCATTTTAAATGTACTCCCACGTTTAAAAGGAAAGGATACACAGGCAAACCAAACAGCAACTCATACACTCGGAGCGGCAGGCTGTGAAAAGCCAGGAGGTTCAAAGAACACGATAGGATAGAAGTTTTTAAGAATGTTGCCTGCCTTTAAGAGAATCTCTCGTTTTTCTACATTATCCGGACGAATCTTTGCCATGGCCTCCTCTAAGGTAAACCAACGAATGTCTCCGATTTCCCGAAACATGTGAGGATGTTGTTCTTGAAGAGAGACATTCGTACGGGGTGGACAAATCGCCAGATAGTATTTATGACAGTAATGGACGTGATTCGAACCAAAAAAGGTTTCGGAAATCGATTGTGTATTTTGAAGCAAAAAGAACTCATTTCGTTTGAGACCCGTCTCTTCTTGAAACTCCCGAATGGCACAGTTCATATCCGATTCATGGGGATTCCGTCGACCCTTAGGAAATCCCCATTCGGGTTCCATCCAGGGGGAGGGATGTTGTTCAATTAATCGTGGAAGATGAGGGGCAAGCATCGTAAAACGTTTTTCTGCCATCTCATAATTATTACGATGGGACTTTACCGAAGAGGATTCGCCCCAAATATGATGCCAGATTTCATCAAAGCGTGAATGGAGAAGACGATGTTGCTCCTCCTGTGTCATATGCTCCAGTAATTTCCCGATATACGCTTCATCTTGATACGAGAATTTACCACGAATAAACTCAATAAACGACAACGAGTCTTTCCTGCGAATAAACAGGAATTGAAACGAGGGGGATACCGGTGATAGAAAGGAAGGAAGGGTTGTCGTCGGAGAGAATAAGGCACGTTGATGCGTATGATCCGGATAGCGCACCGCAATGATTCCATAGCTGGTTACAGGAGACAGGCAATTCCGAAACATATGGCCGGTTTGTCCACAATTTGTACAGTGAGGGATTCGTGGAGCGGACATCCACCAAAAAGACTTGCGAGTGGTATCTCTCTACGTCTTTATATCCAACGGACGGCGAAGCCGCCTGTGGCATGCGAAGCAACCCCACGCAAAAGGCAGGAAGTGTGAAGCGGCCAGAAAGCAAAGAGAGTGTTGAGGGAGGGGGCATAGGGGGCAAGGCACTCCGTTCGGAGCGCACGACAGGCTGTCCCCCTCGTGAGGTCCCCCTAAGGCACATCCAGAGAGGGGGTACAGGGGGACGCTTGTGTCCCCCTAAGGAAATAGAAACCGCACAAATGAAATAGAATGAAACTCCCACCCACCGTTTGGGGACCTTTCTTTTGGCATACGATTCATATTGTAGCCCTCGGATATCCAAAGACGCCCAGCTATACGGACAAGAAATGTGCGAAAGAGTTCTATGAATCCCTTGCCTTTCTCTTACCATGCTCCGTCTGCCGAGAACACTACAAGGAACATTTGGCAGAAAACCCCCTGACCCCGTTTCTGGATTCACGTACGGATTTGATACGCTGGACGGTGATGATTCACAACAAGGTCAATCGCTCGCTCCATAAAAAGGAATGGACAATGGAAGAAGTGCTCCTCCATTATGAACGACTCGGCCGAACCAATCGGTCCCCTATTTGGACGAGAGAAGACCTCCACGAAGTGGATTATCGCTCGTTTGTGAAGGGATTTCTCACAGGCGCCGTTCTGTTATCGGTAGTGGGTGGAACCATGTATATGGTCTATTCATTAAAAGATTAACGTTTTACTTATCAGATATCGCGGGATGGCTTCTCTTATTAACATTAAGCCCTATCTCTTTGGGAATCAATCGGCGGCAACAACGACAAAGACGGCGACAGCAGCAACCGGCTCAAATGCCACCAAGAGCACAACAGGATGGTTTGGGTCCAATACCTCACGGACCACAGGCACAGCAGGCACAGCAGGCATCGCAGGATGGATGCCCTCGGGGTTGGGAAACACGCTCGGGGCAGGAGGGGGATGGCTGGATTCCGCCAAGCGCATCGCCACCTATCTCTTCTCCGTGCTGATTGTCCTGTTTGTCCTGCTCTTACTCGTTCATTTCTTCATCAAGCCTGTCTTTCGCTGGAAACCAGGTTCGCCCGGATGGATTCCTATGCCTGGAACGGATGATGCCAGTTGGTTTTGGAAAAAGGGAGATACGGTTGTCCTGCCTGCCTCCGCTCTGCCCATTCGGAATCAGTTCAGTGACTATACCCTCCAAGTGGACATTGGTATTCAGGACCCCCTCTCTTTTTCCAATCGGCCTCGTATCCTCTTTCACCGCGGAGAAGAACGGCCTGCCACCCCCACAGGAACCACACTCCTGTCACTGCTCGGAAGTTACAATCTCGCCGTTGCCCTGGATTCCACGGTGAATGATATGATTGTATCCGTCTTGGACAAGAACAATTCTTCCCAGCAAATTATTGTGAAGAATGTACCTGTTCAGCAGCCATTCCGACTCACCATTGTGGTCATGAACAATGCCATGGAGGTCTATTTCAACGGTCGCCTGGTGAAAACGAGAACATTTACGGCCCCTCCCAAGGACCAGAAGGGAGACCTCTTTCCTGCCACGGGAACAGACGCCAACCTGGCCAAGCTCATGAATTTGAAACTATGGTCTCGTATGATAACGACTCCTGAAATCCGCGATTCTACCCCACCCCTTCCTACCGCAGAAGAAATGAAACTCGGACAAATGTCTTCTTCGTCTGCCTGTGGGAACGACCTTTAATCAAAAAGATAGGTAGGGATATTCAAATGATAAGCACAGTCTTTTTAGTCGTTGTGGTTTTGATTACGTTATACATCATTGTCTATCGTATCTATCCAAGTCAAAAGAATGAGGACCTGGTGGATACGATGCTCCCCTTGTCGCAGAAAAAGAACGTGATGATGCCTGACCGTGTACTGAATGACCTTCTGCGATCGGCTGGTTCTACGGTGATGGGATTCTTCTATCTTCGTCCAGGCGACCGCACCTTGCGGTATGTGACGGCAGACCAGTTCGTCCCCCTTCTGTACGTGGACCATAATTGGTACATTGAGATTGCGCCTTCCCCGAAAGAGAAAGAAGAACACGGGGCTCGTCTTCGCATTAAGACCAAGAACAATGGAGCATCTCGTGAGGAGATTGTCCCCCTTCCCCCGATTCCGAAGCAAAAGTGGGTCTTTCTGACGGTTCTCCGAGAAGGACGTCGTTTTGATGTATTGTATGACAATCAAATGGTCGCTTCTCATCGGTTGGCGCACTACCCGGAAGTCATCTCGAGTCCCATGACCGTGGGAAACAAAGGCCTAGAGGGTACGGTGATTCATATCAAGACCAATCCGCGTCGTCTGACCCCTGAGGAAGTAGAACAGGAACGGTTGACCCATGTGGATAGCAATGGAAATGTATTGGAAGCCAAATGGAACCCGTTTCGTCCTCCGACGAATTTCAAGGACCTGCTTTCGCCCATTACGGCGGTCTGCCTGCCTGGTATGCCCTGTCATGCCGTCACTCGTCCACCCCCTCAGTCCCTTTATCGGTGGAAATCCCCTTACGCATAAGCGAAGCAACCTTTGGTAAGCGAAGCGACCTTTGGTAAGCGAAGCAACCTTTGGTAAGCCAAGCAACCTTTGGTAAGCGAAGCGACCTTCGGTAGCGGCCTTTGGTAAGCGAAGCAACCTTCGGTAGGCAGGCAACCTTCGGTAGGCAGGCAACCCTTGGCAGAGGTGAAACGCAGGACTCCTTGGGAAAAGGGTGAAAAAGAAGGAAGAGAATGGATTATCCATCGCTCTAACAGGAAGATGGAGAACATCAATCAATCATCGCCGGTCGCACGAGCGATCCCTGTGATTCTCTTTGTCGTGGGTCTCATGAGCATTTACTATCTCTATCAATATCTCTATGGACCGAGCACATCCAATGCTTATCCGCTGATTACAAAGGACCAGGAAGCCAAAGTGGAACCCAGTCAGCCGATTGTGATTGCGAAGGATAAGCTCCCGAACATTTACGAAGGCGGTGAATTCTCCGTCTCCACATGGTTCTATGTTTCCAACTGGTCGTATCGCAAAGGATACAACAAGGCCATTTTACGTCTGGGAAGCCCCCAAATGGGCGGATTTGACACCCTCCGCATTTACTTGGGTGCTCATCGCCCTAAATTGTCCGTCCGTCTTCATACCAAGGACTCCTCGGCTACGATGAATACCACCACCCAACCTCAGAACGATGCGCTTCCGAACCAAATGCTCCAGACCGTATTTGAAACGCAGGCAGCCTCCGGATTATTGGAAGACGCCTCTCCGTTATGTGATTTGCCAGACATTGACCTTCAGCGATGGGTCCATTTGGTGGTGGCCGTGAATGGAAAGTCCGTGGATGTCTATCTGGATGGCAAGCTGGCCCGTTCCTGTGTACTCCCTTCCTTCTACAAGGTGGATGCGGGAGGATATGCTGCCACGCTGCTCCCGTATGGTGGATTCGGAGGTCATCTGTCTACCACCACGATGTATGATTCTGCCCTGAACCCCGAGCAGGTCTATCAGGCCTACGCAGCCGGTCCTGAGCCCATTACCTCCTTCAGTGATTGGCTCCGTTCCATCTTCAAGTTCAGTGTGAATGTATCAGTGGACTCAAAATAAATACTATCATCCGATAAATAGGAATACCAATCGATGTCAGAGTACCTCTTTAACAATCGTTCTGGAAACAACACCGCATCCACAACGAATGCATCTCCGACCATGACGGACCAAGTCCTTTATGGCATCGGCTTCGTACTCGGCATCTACATCATTTTGTTTACGATAGAAGTCATTTATATGTATTTTAATCGTCTTCATATGAATCGCACGGAACTTCTTCCCTACACCTACATTACGGACAATAAAGCCATTACGATTGCCCAGAATCCGAATGTGAAACGTTCCAAGCCCATTTCCTTGTCCGACAATGAGCGCACGGGCATCGAGTTTAGTTATTCGTTTTACTTGTACGTCCATCCCTCTACCTTCCGTGAGCACGCAGGACTCCTCCACTTGTTTCATAAGGGTTATGCGAATCCATTTCCCTTGATGGCCCCTGGTGTCTTCATGCATGCTCACACCAATACCCTCCGTGTGTACATGAACACCTTCAAGGGATGGAATCAGTATGCGGATGTCCAGAATGTTCCTGTGAACAAATGGGTTCATCTGGTCGTTCTCTGTAAGAATAAGGCGCTGGAGGTCTATGTGAACGGCAATCTGTCTCGTAAGATGTCCTTTGATGGCTTTGCTCCGTATCAAAACTACCAGGACATTCATTGCTTTAGCCAGCGTTCTTTTACCCTACGAAAGGCCACCATTCCCTCTTTGGGGGATGCGGATATGGAAATCGTGGGAGCGATGAAGGGAATATTGAGTCGTCTGACGTATTTTAACTACGCGCTCGCCTATTCAGAAATCCATCAATTGATGAATGAGGGTCCATCGTCGAAGATGGATGGAGATATGATGAACGACATCCCGCCCTATTTGGCGGACAACTGGTGGACACAGACGGCGGCCTAAGCAGTCGGAACCCGTCGCACCCCATCGCACCCCATCGCAATGTACGTCCATCGAACTCCCGTTCCCAGTCGCAGTCCGCAATGTAAAGCGTCCAGATATTTACTACCATCACACTAGCAATGCCAGGCGGAGGTCTCTTTGCGCTCGTTGCGTACGGAGCACAAAATGTGTTACTGAGTGGTAACCCCGATTTCACGTATTTTTATAAAACCTATAAAAAGTATTCGCATTTTGCGGAGGAATCGGTCTCCTTTTCCCTTGACGGTCCTCAAGACTTGTCCTACGACCAGCCCATCCAGATTCGTTGTAAGATTCAACGTGTGGCGGACTTGGTGCGGGACATGTATTTCAGTTTCCAACTCCCCGATATTTATTGTAAGTACATTCCTCTCCCTGCGACGGTATCGTATGGTACAAGAACCTCACAATACAACTTTGCGTGGGTGAACTACATTGGATGTCATCTGATTCAGAGTGTGGGATGCTACATTGGTGGCCAGCGTATCCAGGAGTTTGATGGAGCCTATTTGATTGCGAAAGCGCAGTGTGATTTGGACACCTTCTCCTATCAAAAATGGGAGCGCCTCGTCGGAAATATTCCGGACCTCTATGACCCTGCAAACGGAACGTATGGAGGTGGTAGCACAGGAATCGGTTACCCGTTGGTCTACAACAACAATGGACCTTCAGGCGCAACCGCCTCTCCACCGAACGTCAATCGTCCTTCCATTCAGGGGCGTCGTATCCAGGTTCCTCTCCCTTTCTGGTTTTCCGAGTCTACGTTTGAGGCACTCCCTCTTCTCGCCCTTCAATTCCACGAGTGTGAGATTCGTCTCACGCTGCGTCCGATTCGTGAGCTCTATCGTGTGCTCGACCTCAACGGATATTCCGTCGCACCCGGTTATCAATACAATGCCTCGCCAGTCCCGCTTCAGCCTCAGAATGTGTATTATACCTCGGTATCGGATACGTCGGATATCACCATCAATCAGTTTCTCACCGACATTGGAACCCCTGTCCCGCTCCTCAACACATGGCCCCTCCAGGCGCAGATTCAGATGACGTATGTGTATCTCACGGACGAGGAACGCACCCATTTCTCTTCCGAGTCGCTCCAGTACCTTCTTCGCCAAGTGACACGATATGAGGTGGCCTCCGTGATGGCCCGTCAATTCACGCAATTGGATACGCATAACCCAATTGAGCGTATTCTTCTTGCTCCGAGGCGCTCCGATTCCATCGTCTATCGCAATGAGCTCACGAATCTAACCAATTGGGTCAATCCTGCCAAGCCCCCGTACCTGCCGACCCAAGGCGGATGGGCACCTTACGTTCAGACGGCATCTTCTTCGGGTCGTTTGGTGCTGAACGGTCAGCGTTCCATTCTGCGGTCCCTTACGATTCTAGGAGACGGAAATCCGCTTCAAGAGGAGAAGCCAGTAGAGTATTTTACGGAGGTGGTTCCTTGGAAGTATCTACGGGGAAATCCGCAGGCGGACTGGATTGTCTATCCCTTTTCTCTTGCGTCTCCCAATACCCAGCCGACAGGAAGCATTAATAGTAGTCGCATTAAAAACTTTCAATTGGATTTGAACGTATTCCCCTTGCCTCCTACGTCGCTGTATCAATACAACATTACGATTTATGTGGAGAGTTTGAATTGGGTGACGATTGCTTCAGGTATGGGTGGATTGAAATATGCGCTGTAATGTGCCGGCTTTCCAGGCAATAAAATAGAGTGAGGTCATAGGATGTCTGACTCTTTTTTAACAAAGTTGAAGAACAAGGTTGCGTATCAAATCCATTCCGTGGTGGATGACCCCGAGGCAAAGGAGTATGCGGAGAAGCAGAAGCAGGAGAAGGAAAAGCAGGAAAGGGAAAAGCAGGAGAAGCAGGAGAAGGAAAAAGAAAAGCAGGAGTTGCCGTCCCTTCAAGACACGCAGAAGGAGACCTTTCAAGCGCCTGAACCCGAGTCCGATTCGGCGGTCGTACGTATTGTTCAAAAGATGCTCTACTACACCAAGGAAGCCATACGTTCTGCCTTTTACCCTGTCTTGACCCTATTGATGGCATCCCTCATTGCCAACGAGATGATTGTCTATCCTGCCCCGATTCGTCTGGGATTCTTTCTCTTTACCCTCTTTGTCTGTATGGTGATTAAGCCTGTCATCTATCTTCTCGGCTTTTACTTTCTATGTAAAAAGGGTTATGACTATTACATCAATGAGTTGATGTGGCAGGAAGGAATGCCGAAAGAAATCATTATGACGACCCTGTTTGCGTTCCTGCCATTAACCACCAATGAGTCGGAGGGACGCATCAAGAACTTTTTCATGAAACCGTTTCAATATGGCGGACAATTCTCTCAAAAGGATGGGGAAGAGCTCACCAAACGAATGGAGATGTATGACGAAGACCTTCGTGGAGCCTTTCCCTACCTGGAGAAGATTAAGAACAAGGAACCCTTTCAGGCTCGGCTGGAGAAAATAACCACGCAAATGAAGACGCTTCATGACTTCGTGGAACTCCCTGATTCGGACGATGAAGCGGAGTCCGAGAAGGCCAAACCTGCGAACGGCGCTCCGCCCCTTCCACCGACGATTGCCTCTACGATGGCCACTCGCACTTAAAGACACTCAAGGGCAGACAAGGCAGACATGGCAGACCAAAAGGGAAAGGCGGAAAAGGCAGGCATTGTGGTCTCGGTAGTGACCCCGACCTACAATCGTCGGCGTTTTATTCCCACCCTCATCGCCCTCTACCAACACCAGACGTATCCAGCGCATAAAATGGAATGGATTATTCTGGACGACGGCCAAGACCGTGTGGCCGACCTCTTTGAAGCCGCTGCGGCCACGATTCCAAATCTCCGTTATCTTCGCTCCGAAGAAAAACTTCGCATTGGAGCCAAACGGAATCGGTTGAACGATGAAGCAAGGGGTCAGATCATTATCGCCATGGACGACGACGATTACTATCCACCCGAGCGCGTGGAAACCGTGGTACAAGCGTTTACGAAATATCCCCGCACATCCCTCGCAGGGTCTTCGGAAATGTTCTTATACTACCATGATACCAAGAAGGTGATGGTCGTAGGGCCCTATCATCCGAATCATGCCACAAACGGGACGATGGCGTGGCGGAAATCGTATTCGGATACGCATCGCTATAACGAGCACGTGACACACGGGGAAGAGGTTTCCTTCTTAGAAGAATATGCTCATCCAATGATTCAATTGGACCCACGGAAGACCATCTTAGTGATTTGTCACAGTGACAATACCGTGGATAAATTCAAGATGCGTGCCGAATACAAGAATTATCCCAAAATGTTACGAGAAACACGGGAAACATTGGCGAATTGGGTAAAACAGCGAGAACTGCGTCAGTTCTATCTTCAACTACAGTAACAGCCCCTCCGAGACGCAAGCGAAGCGGCAAGAGGCAGGCAAGAGGCAGGAAGGAAGGAAGGAAGAAAGGCAGGAAGATAAGGAAGGCAGGGCATAAAAAACGGTCTACGCATCATCTAAAAAGATATAGTCGTTAGTACTAATAAAGCGGCAGGATGTCCGAATCCTTTTATTATGAAAAATTAGCCGTACTGAATCAAGCCTATTATCAATCCCTGCCTTCTGCGTCAGTCGATTCCCTTCTCCCTCACCCTGTGCCTGCCATTGAAAAGATCACCACTCCGTTATATGACCATCAAGTCCGTATGGTACATGCCATGCATGCGTATCAGGAGAAAATGACACGTGGATTTCTGGTAGGAAATCAGGCCATCAATGGAAAAATCGGAATTGTGGGAGATGCGGCGGGTTCAGGAAAGACCCTGACCGTCCTCGCCTATTTGGCCTCCCTCTCCCCCTCACCTGCTCCACGATTCACGTGTGAACTGACACCCCATTCTTCACGCTTCTTCTATTCCCATGACATTCACCCCTTTTCGGAACAGGCCTCTGCGAACTTGATTATTGTTCCCCACAGTCTCTTTCACGAGTGGAGGCAGGAAATCCGAAAACACACCACCTTGTCGTATCTCCCGATTGAGACCCGACGAATGCTACGAGGGGAGGAACTCGCCAACGAAATGAAGACCACTCCCTTCATCTTAACCACCAACAAGTGTTATAAATACGTACAAGAGTATGCTACCGCCCATCATATTCAGTGGAATCATATTGTGTTGGATGAAGCCACCTCCATTTACATGAACTCTTCGGACCCTCCTCTCCATTTCCAGTTTCTCTGGTTGGTCACCCATCAATGGATTCCCCTGCTGTTTAAAAATCCCTCCTTCCACCCCTCCACACTCCTGCGTGTCAAAGGACAGTTAGCACTTCATCCGGAACTGGAACGATGGCTCACGGACTCGGCAGCATCTCATTATGATGGGTCCATGGTCTCGTCCGGATTCTTAAAAGACTATCTCCCCTACTATCACCCGAATCGCCATCAACTGCTGCTACGAGATACGGAGGAGGCCATTCAGACCGCATTGGCGCTTCCTGCGGTGGAATGGGAGCGTATACGTTGTCGTCCCAACATTACCTTCCATTCCTTGATGGCATACTACGTTTCTCGTCATTTGGAGCCGAGTATCACATCCTCGCACGTTCCGACCTTATTTGAATCCCTCGGTGTCACCTTTCAGCCTGCCCCGCAGTACACGCATCGTCATCCCCTCTCCAAACAGCCGTTGATTCAGCGAATGGTATCCGACAATGAGTGTGTGATTTGTCTGGAGCATTGTGAGCATCCAACGATGGTGGATTGTTGCTTTCATCTGTATTGTGGAAAGTGTATCCTACGTAGTATCCTGATGAATGGGCGTTGTCCCACGTGTCGGGAGCAAATGACCCCTCCGCGTCTCACCTGCCTGACGGGTCATCAAGAGAGTCCCCCTACACGGATGAAAAGTAAGTCGGACACCTGCCTGGATTGGATTCGGAATCATCCTGCCGGCCGTTTCATCATTTATTCTGCCTTTGATAACATCTATTATCAGCTCTTTGAGGAAATTGACCGTATGGGACGAAAGGCCGAGCGAGTAGAGAACAATCTGTTTTCCCTGTTAAAAGCGGTAAAGCACTTCAAACAGGGAACGACACAAATCCTCTTCGTGTCCAACGTGGACCTCCTACGTGGTCTGTCCTTTCCCTTCACCACGCATCTTATTTTTTACCACGACCAACTTTCTTACGAGAAGCGGCGGGTGTTGATTCAGTCGGCCCAGAGAGTAGGGAGAACGCAGACACTGAAGGTCGTTCAGCTTCACTCGGAGATTCAAGTGTGAGTCCGAGGGTATCATGTACTTTACCACTCTGATAGGTGGCCCATTGGGTGACGCATCGGAAGGGGACATGCTGTTCATTGGCCACCCGATTCATTTCTTTCCACGCATTGAACAACGCCGATTGCTTGGTGAGTACCATGGTATATTGTAATCCACTGGCTTCGGGAATGACGGAGGGTTTCGGGTAGTTCTGGAGATAGAGATTGGGGTACTTGAGTTTGAGACGATAGGAGAGAGGAAGAAGATTCCAACATTGATGGAAGAACGCCCAGAAGTCGGCTCGGTCACTCCATCGCATGTTTTCCATTAGTTGTTCGTAGACTTCAAAGGGTGCTTTCTCCAGGAAAAGAGGCAGGTTTTGGTGAAACAACAAGCCGGCCAAATTCGCATCTTTCGTTTCCAAATCCAGCTCATCGTTCACGCCCCAGTTTTCAAAGAGGGTAAACCATGCGGCACGAATGGCAATGTGGAGGTTCTTATCGGGTGATTCCTCCTTTTCATCCTCCACAGGGGCCGTGGCATCCTCCACCCCCATATGATACTGTAGACGTTGAGATACTTTTCGGATGTCTCCCAATTGATAGAGTGTATCGGGAATCTCCACTTGAAAGTAATCCGCCAAACGTTCCCGTGCGGGCATGCGAACATAATGGACACAACAGTATTTGAGGAGCTGCTGCATAATACGTCCCTCCAGTACATTACAAATGAGAATGAGTGGACAATCGGCAGAAAAGTTGCGTTTGGATTTGAGATAATCCAAGAGTTCCTGGAGGCCGCCTTTTTCACCTTGCGATAGGCCATCCATCTCGTCCAGCAGAACCGCACGGCCATTGGGTGTACTGGGATGAACCCATTTGCTGACACCGGATTCTGTCAACAAGGGCAGGATGGTCTGACGAAAACTCGAGCCCGTTCGGGTATGACTCGCATTAAATTCCTGTGTCCAGTATTGTGCCTGCTTACAGACACGATAGACCATCGTTGTCTTTCCCACACCAGGCGGGCCAATCAATAAAAAGGCAGGATGCGAGCGTGTGCGAAGCCATTGAAGCATCGCTTCTTCCATGGCAGGATGGAGGCAGGCGGTATCCTTTTCAGGCAAACTGGTACGAACCATCTTTGAATCTGCCACCTCGACGGGCTTTAACCTCCCTAGGGGGACGCAAGCGTCTCTAAAGAGTCCGCATCCCACAAGGCCCGCAGCCCCTGCGGGACTGCTTTGTGCGGATGCTTTACCCCCTACACCCCCTCTCTCGACGCAATCCAACACCCCTCCCTTGTTATGCCTCTTACCTCCCTTTTAAAGATACAGTAGAGCCTGACAGGCAGGATAACATACTCTAGAGGGTTTAAAGGGTTTTCAGACGGGCGATGCGATTAACCTGCCTTTGAGGACACAGATGACTGAAAAGGTGGTATTTTATTGGAAAGAATCCACGGAATGCTTTCAAATAAAATCACGAGGGAGCGATGCGTTCAACGGGATTCGAACCCATGTCGACTGCTTGGAAGGCAGCCATCCTGACCACTAGACGATGAACGCCCATATGCTCCACTGGTGTCGGAGAAGATAAATCGGGGGTTTAAACGCACGAGGAGCGATAGCGACGGACGGGTGCGACTTAGGAGCACTTCAAGGAGCGATAGCGACGATGGATGCGAGGTGAGTCTATGCTCACGAGCATTTCAAGGAGCGACAGCGACGGACGAGTGCGACTTAGGAGCACTTCTTTGATCCGGAAGCCCCGCTGTCTTGTGAGGCATCAGGGAGAATACAGCTCTCTCCATTGGTAATACCCTCCCACGTCAACCCATTCAGGATGGCACGGTCGCACAGTTCCTTTCGTCGTGCGGATTCATCCTTGCTGGTCGTGGTCAGGGAAAAGAAGTACTTCTCCTCGTCAGGCGCTGGACCCGAGGAGGGAAATCGGGCAAGGATACCATTTCGTGAGACACCCACCGTATCCACACACGCCTCCTCTTTCTTCCCATTCTTGGTACGAGTGTAATGCGTCAAGTAATCGGGGCAGGTATTGATGACAGGAGGCCATTCCACCGTACGCTGAGCCAGGATAGAGTTCTCCGCTCCGAACCATCGGAGGCCATACGCAATCAATAACAGTGATCCACCCAGCACAAAGAGACCGGACCCCAGTGACATCTTCATTTCGTTCAGTTTCATGTAACCAGCGGCAAGGGCAGCGAGTGCCACAAGACCATAGAGAATCAAGTAGATATTCATTCCTATTATCCAATTCGTTTTAAATGAATGTGTAAGAACACTCATAGGAAACGAAGAAATGACCTACATACAAGAAACAGAAGGCATAAGAGGTATACAAAAGAGACCCACAAGAGACCGATTTACATCTGGCCCGAAGCGACTGGGTAAGCGTTGATAGCAACACCGACGCCGGCGACCGAGACAGGGATGTAGAACGACAGGTAGTCCACGTTGGCGGTCGGGGTGTTGGCCGCACCCAGGACACCGAAGTTGCCAACGAAGCCCGACGACAGAGACAGAGCAGCAGGGGCAATCAGCTGAACCTGACGGTAGTACTGCTGGGTACCAGACAGAACGCCACCAACCGCAACGGGGGCCAGGATGGTCTTGCCCATGTCACGCAGCAGAACGGCACCTGAGGCGGCAGCGCTGGCAGCAGCAATGGCAGCATCCAGAGCAGCAGACTTCTGGACGTAGCCCGGTGGGTAGTTGCCCACAATGTTGCCCGAGGACGGGACCAGCTCAAAGGCCAGGGAGGACGCACCACCAGCAACAGAGCCGGCGACCACCGCAGCGGCATTCAGGTGAGAGGCAGAGGCAGGAATCTGGCGAATGAAACGAGTGACAGATGACATTTCTATATTCGGAACTTAGAAAAAAATTACAGAGGGCAGATAGAGAATGTCATCCCCTACCGGTGCCCCACTTCCCGATTTTGAGTTCCCGTATACCGCCCCCGCTCCAGGGGGCCAAAACGGACGCGTCAGTCTCCTCCCCACCCCCTCGGCCACCGGCCCCACCGTACCGGATGCTGCCGGCTTCCTCTACCCCACCCAGACGGAGGAGAATTTTGCGGGCGACATGCTCCGAGGAAACCACGAGCACAACCCCGTAGCGGATTCTTTTTTTACCCGCAAGAACGTCCAGCGAATTCAACAGGCCATCCGTAAGAGCGTGTTTGACGCAAGCGGTCCTAAGAAGTACGTCATTGACGCACAAGACGTGGATGAATTGAAAATGGTGATGCGTGCCATGTATCTCCAGTATTCGAAGAACGTGCCATTTAACGTGGAAGGACAGGTACAAGAGCTGAATGAAATGGTCGTCAAATGGTCTGCCCCCCGTATTCTCTCTGAGATTGAGGCCTATCAGTATTATCTGAATGACATCAGCCATTTGCCGGTACCACTGCCTCAACCGGTACATATGTCTTCGGCCGGCACCAAATCACTGCCGTTTAAGGTACCGATGTAATCCTCACAACACCTTCCCATCCGCATCCTGAATGTCCCATCGTGCCCACACAATCTTTATGAGTGCCTCTACATCTCCATCTGCCGTATGCGCCCCATCAAATCCACCCCCAAATTGGTCACCGTATAACTCCATCAACCGAGGGGCTTTATAGCCTCCCTTGCCTTTCCCCGCTCCCGCTCCCGCTTTCCCCTTGGACGGCAGGCGCATCTCGTCCGTGGCCTCTTTCATGGAACAGAACTCGGACGCCGTGGGCCAAAACGAAAGAGGGTCTATCCCTAATCGCCACCGAAACGAATGAAAGAGCACATTGCGGTCAAACTCCATGTTGTGGGCAATGATGAGGTGGGCCCCTCGCACATCATACATGAAGAGAGAGAGAATCTCCTTTAATGGCTTCCCTTCCCGTTCTGCCTGACGCTGTGATATCCCGTGTATCTTGACGGATTCATGGGGAATCACAAACCCTTCAGGGCGAATGAAATGAACCTCCTTTCGTTGACGCTCCCTGCCTTCATATACCACCCAACAGATGGAAACCAAGTCGGGCCAATTCTTGTCCTTTTCTAACGCACCCACAGAATAGTCCTTCGGAAGACCCGTTGTTTCTGTATCAAGAAAGATGATTTTTGTCATTTTTTAAGGATGTACCCAACCACTGTCTTATCGACGTCTGAATACGTTTAGGCTGAAGACTCATGGAAGGGACCGCAGGAGGAACAGAAGAAGATAGACGAGATACAGGAATCTTTGCTACGTAAGGGTCAAGCGTACGCTGTATGCCCTCTTGTTTGATAGGAACGTATGCATCACATTCCCTTTTCCATTCAGAAAAGGGTTTCAACCCATTGGAATGAAATTTGTTTTCAACCAGAATCTGTACTACTTCCTTCAGACCCTGTGACGTCATATCGAGCTCATAGCCCTCATTCGTACGCATATTGAGTAGAATACATCTGCGAGGTCCGTGGATATCCCGCATAAACGTATTCCATATGTATCCATAGATAATGGTTTGGAGATAATGCTCAATGGTAAATGAATCCACGCATTTGAATTCCCATAGCTCTGTGGGACTGAGAGCATCCACTCTTGATTGTAGTTCAACTTTATAGGCCTCTGTCACGAAATAGGGTTGTTTGAATACAATTTCTTGGTTTTCTTTCTCCTCGCATAGCATTAGTTCATACTCAAAACGATAGGGACCATTTGTGAGATGGGCATCCAGTACCCTATGACATTCCGTCACCATAGAATCGGATAACCATGTATAATCGGTCAATTGTACGAGTCGTGAGATATATCCAGTATCATGTGAATAGAGAAGGGAAGCGAGACGAAGATAGTCCGAAGGAGTACAAATCTCATCGGGTAAAAGGATCAAACGCTTACGTATTTCTTTATGGACGTTGTTGTCCTTATTCATCAAATGATATCGTACGTCATTCATATGATAGGTTTTTTGCTGCCACATATTGGGAATCGCTATTCCATTGAGATCTGACACACACTCTACCAAACCATACTCGGTGGTCACTATGGAAGGAATCGCAGTCTTCTTCTTTATGGGAGAAAAGGGTTTGAAGAGGATATCCACCCATTGCTGTAAGGGCAACAGCGCTTCTTCTTTGATAAACCGTGTGAGATCAGTCACCGAACAGTGCGTCACTTGTAGTTGACAGGGAACATCGTCCTGTTTACCTCCTACCTCATACGATTCCACGACGACCCGAATGTATTCCTTATAATACATCCCCGAAATGCTTGTGCGTAAAAAGGGAAGAGGAGGTACATGTACACGTTCCTTTCCAGTCGGATGATGTACCACGATAAGCGCCTTCGATGCTCGTGTCACGGCCACATAGAGTTCATTGGGGCACATATTCATATCTTTCCCCTTCCCAAAATAGGTGAACCACGAGGCATCAAAGGATAACACAAATACGATGGGACGTTCTCGCCCCTTTGATTGATGAAAGGTACTAAAGACAATTTTTCCCGATAACACCTTCTCTTCCATCTTTTCATCGGATAAAGGCATACTAATTGGCATACCTTCCTCCACCAGTTTGTTTTCTAGCATTGAAATCGGAGTACCCGATGAGGATTTTACCGACGGAGATAAAATAAAAATATCCTCATACGTATGTCCCGCAGAAAGATACTCTTTTATCATGGAAACGATTGGATTCGGGTCAAATGCACCTTTGATGAGATAGGTAACAGGCACTCCTGGTTTTTCGGTGTGAATGACCTTCTTACCGAGCATCTCGTGATTGACAAAGGTCGAAATGGAGTCCGTCAAACGATAACTTCTTGAGAGGGGAAGCTCGGTAAATGAACGCCCAAAGACATCCGAACAATGGCTCAAGAAGCGCTGATCCGACCCCTTGAACTCGTAAATGGCCTGCCTCACATCACCCATGATGACGAGCTGGACAGGGGTTGGATTGTCCTGAATCACCTTTTTGACAAAGTGAAAGAGTAAAAGCGTCATATCCTGTGCTTCATCTGTTACAATGATATCATAGGCAAATTTTCTACGAGGCGACTTATTTTGATAAACGACTCTAGAAAGTGCAGTATCCGTGTGTGCATGAGGGTCATAATAACCCACCGCAAAACTGTGGTAGCTATGAACCTCTAGGTTTTGAAGCCCTTCTGCGACCACCTTGTTGCGCACCTCCATTTTCAATGCGGCATTGTAGGTGAGTTGTAACACCTTGGATTCTACTTGTTTGGCTAAACCCAACACGGTGGTAGTCTTACCCGAACCCGCTACCGCATTCACACTCACGTTATTCCCGTTTTTAATTTCGTCAATAATGACTTGTTGCTCACAACTCAGTACAAACGAACTCATTACATGCTTTTTATGGTATTTACACGATAAATACCGTTCATTCCTTAAGTAGTCAAAATATCTACTCATAAAAAAGATTTACATTTTCCTTTTCCCTTTTTCATCTCTTACACGTGTCTCAACCCACTCCTCTTCACTTGCCCCCCTTCTTCGCCACCGTCGGTCGCTTACGAGCCGCCTTCTTGCCCGCATCCCCTGCGGACTGACCCGATGCCACCGCCACCGATTCTGCCACACGTAGCTCCGAATAGCGTCGCCAGGCCTCTTCCAGCTCCTCCAAATCCGCCAACCAGAGAGTCGCACCCGTCTGTCCCTCCAGGTGCTCGATTTCACCCTCCTTCTGCGCAAGAGACGCATCCAGTTCGTCCACCGCCGATTGTTTCAGACGGTCAATGCGCATCTTCAAGACATAGTCATAAGAGTCGTACTCATCGGGTTTCTCGGAACACGACAACGGAGGGATATCACATGCCTTCAGACCCGCCACAATCTCCTCATCCGAACGCTTTTGAATCACGAGGCGCTCGTCCAGAATGGCCTGAATGAATCGGCGCTTGGCATCCAGCTCCACCATTTGGCGTTGTAGAACCTCCATTTGGTGTTGACGGCGTGCTTCATACATCGGCAAGCGCTTCTCCAAGAATGCCTCCATCATATCCCCCACCGTCGGATACTTGACCAGGCGGAACTCCGTATCAAAGCACGTCATATTCGTCGTCTTCCAGGACGTGGTGAGCTTGAACCGTTTCTCAAATCCCGCCACATCTTCTTTCACGGCATCGTACCCCTCTTCCGTAAAGTAGAGTACGAAACGCACATCCACATCGTTATACAAGTCATCAAATCCCTTCAGGCCACACGGCTCCTTGGCTGCCTCGGCACGCTGTTCCGCCTTTGTGGAACGATTGGACCCCTGACTGGCCGTCTCCACCTTCTTGGCCTCCTTCTTGGCTTCCTTGGACTTCTTCTCATCCACCTCACAGAGTTCATCCAGAAACGCCTTGTAGTCCTTCGTCCACATTCCCACAGGGAGCTCGGTAATCGTCACCGTGCGTTTGTCGTCATCCAGCTCGTACAATCCCTTCGTCACCCACGTCTGGTCATCTTTGCGCACCGTCTTGCCACGGAAACCAAACCACCACGGGTCCAACGGACGACCTCCCAGTGTATCCAGTGTACCTCGGAGACGATGACGGAGAAGACTGATAATGTCATCGGGTTTGTACGGGGGGATATCGGTGGAATAACCCGTACCGATACCCACGGAGCCATTCACTGCCAGAAGAGGGATGACCGGCAAGTAGTATTCGGGTTCTACGATGTCTCCGTCGTCGTCCAGATACTTCAGAAGACCGTTATCCTCTTTGCGGAAGAGCTTCCCCACGATGTCTTCCAAGTAGGTATGGATGTATCTCGGAGAGGCGGCGTCTCGGCCGCCCGCAAGTCTTGATCCAAACTGACCCACAGGTCGCAACAGATTGATGTTGTTGGAACCGACAAAGTTCTGCGCCATCGCCACAATGGTGGAGTTCAGGGACGCCTCACCGTGATGATACGCCGCATGCTCCGAGACATAACCCGCCAATTGGGCCACACGGATTTCTTCACGGAGGTTGCGCTTGAGACACGAGTACAGAATCTTGCGCTGAGACGGTTTGAAGCCATCCATCACATGGGGAATGGAACGGATGTTGTCGGCGTTACTGAAATGAATGAGCTCGTTGTGGACGAACATGGAATACGACGCCTTATTCTCCACGGGAATCAACATCAGGGTCGGGTCATACCGATTGAGCCATCGCTTACGGTCATCCGCCAGCTTCTTGTTGAAGGCCAGTTGAATGACATCGTCCGTCTTCTCGTCCCATTCGTAGGCCACTTCGTGGAGGTCCCGAAACCATTCACGGGCTTCGGCGGGCGTAGACGTACCCAAACCTTTGTAGTATTTCACTTTCCAGCCTGACAGACCATTTCCGAGCGTCTCTTTCCACTGATGGAATTCGGGGAGCGAGTAGAAGGACAACACGGTCTTTCCCTTTGCCGCCTTCAGAATGGGTGTCAGCAACGTACACAGGAATCCACTTCGCATCAAGCCAGGCCACTCCGCATGGAACAGATTCATCACCAGACCCTTGATGTGGGAACCATCATGGTCCTGGTCGGCCATAATCATCACACGCCCATAACGGAGTTCCGACGCATCCTTGTAGACACGTCCTTGCTCCAACCCAAGAATCTTCTTGATGGCCGTCAGCTCCTCGTTGGCATTGAATTTCTGTGGAGTAATGTCACGGACGTTGAGCAACTTACCTCGCAAGGGGAAGACGCCCCACCGCTCGCGACCGACTTCCTTCAGACCCGAAATGGCGGATGTGGCGGCTGAATCTCCTTCCGTGAGAATGAGGGTGCATTCCTTGGATTTGGCGGTACCGGCCCACAACGCATCTTCCAGTTTGGTGATGCCTCGCAAGGTGGAGCGTTTCTTGCCATCGGTCTTCTTGGTATCCCGCAAGGATTTGGCCTCCAGGACATGTTTGGCTTCTTCCAGCAACCCGAGTTTCATCAGACTGGTGACCAGTTTTCCCGAGTATTCCGCTCGTGAACCGAATTCCGCGGGAGGGGTCGTCAGGAACTCCTTGCTCTGCGAGTCAAACGAGGGATTCACGATGGTGGCATTGATGAACAAGACCAGGGCATGTTTGAGCTGTCCAGGCTTGATGTCCACCTTCTTGACCTTGGCGGCATCACAAAAGTCTCCCAGCACCTTGCGAGTCACCACCTCCACGTGTTTGCCACCCTTCTTGGTATGAATGCCGTTGACGAAGGAGATGTGCTTGTCTTCGGGGAGTTCCTCTTCCCCCGAGTACAAGTGATTTGCCAGAATGGCACCGACTTCCCAGCGGGGGCCGCAATCCTCGTAGGCGAATCCGGTCAGGCCATCGCGCAAGAACAAGCGGATGAATTTCTCAAAGGTATTGGATGCCACCACCGTGCCATTCCACGAGACCTTGAGGTCTTTTCCCACCAACCCAGCGAGCTCAATGACACGGGTATGGAGAACCGCCATCATGTCCGCGGTCACTCCCTCGTCGGTAAACGCCCCCGCAAATCGCTTCTTGTCAGGCATGAAGGTGACCTTCACCTGACCTTTCGCACCCTTGTAGGCCTTCATCACGGGAGGATGACACTCAAACATGTTGTTCGTCCATTCTTGGGTGTACTGCTTTCCCGAGGAGGGTGTTTTGAGGTCGATGGAGAAGTGCGAGGACATGATGTTCGTACAATTGTGAGTGACGGTAAAGTCGTTGATGAGGAAGCGTTCGTTACCATCGATATGAATACCGACGTAGTCGTTGATGCCCGCCTCCGTCACCGTGATGCGACCGGTCGTTTTGGAGGTGTTCTGGTCGAAGGGCGCAGTACACTTCTTACGAGGCAGACGGGTGGGAATGAACTGGCATCCTTCCCCCGAAAGGTTGATGGAGTAGGCTTGTCCCCTTCTCTTCTCTCCCGCCCAGGTCCAACTGGTGTTTTGAATACGGGTCTGACACGAGAGACCAAGCGAACGAGCCAAGAAGATGATATCCTTTACGAGCTGTTCGTGATTCATTCCTTGCGAGATGCGGATGCGTGAACCATTTCGGCAAACATGACCATCCGTGTCGATGATGCCCGCAAGGACAGCCAGACGTGTCTCGCGGTCATTGAGTAAGTACTCTTTCGGGATATGCTTGTTGTTGATGAGACCATAGTGAGCGAGTTGTTTCTTGAGAGGTGCATAACCTATCTTTCCTTTGTGGGTAGTGGAAGTAAAACGATAAGTGTATTTGCTCGCATGGGTAAGGGTCGCATCGTTCTTCTTTCCCCACTCGGTCAGGTAGTCGATGATTTGGGGGTCCTTCTCGCCATAACAGGTATAGGTATATCCATTCGACGTTCCATCTCCCAGCCACAATCCCAACACATAAGGGTCCAGCACGACGTCTTGAGAGGGCCACTCGACGCATTGGCCACGTACACCGGCCAGGCGGCCTTGTGTCGTCGGATTCAGCGCAAGATAGTCCTTGATGCTGATGTCAAAGGTGCCATCGTCGGGAATCGTCTGGAGAAACTCCTCCAGCTCCTGACGTGCCTTCTCTCTCGCTTCTGTCATCTCGGGTTGAACCGTAGGAGATTTGCGGTCATTCTTCGGAACAGGAATACCAGGATGCTGGCGCTTATAATGTCGCCGCATGTGACCCGAAATGCCCACCCCGCATTCTTCGCAGGGAATGGCGGGTTGTTTCTCGCATCGCACCTTCTTCACACGGATGCGCTTCTCGGCGTGGTCCCACCACAAGGCCATCCACAGGTGCTGTGTGTCGTTCCACAGAATCACCTTGTGGTCCGGCATATGAAGCGTCAGAGTGTGCTCGTCATTGACCAGATAGGGCTCACCATACACCTGTTCCACCTGATACATCGGACCCGACCCCTCCATGACGCTCAGCACCGTGCGAGGCTGTCCATCGTCTCCAATGACTTGGTCACCCACACATACCTCGTGGGCGAGTTTGGTTGTACCGTTAAATAACGGTACTGGAGTCTCGCGCCAAAGGCACTTTCCACCGTAGCCATTCTTACCTCCGACAATCTTCTCCTCCTCCTTGTCGTAATTGCCCGAGGTCAGTAAGTGTCCGAAAATCATCTCAGGCACCATCACGCCCTCGGTATCATTCTTCTCAATCGGAATGCCATCTCCGTCATTCTCCACGGAAAGGACTAGGTTGCCTTTCTCGTCATTCTCCGCCGTCACATCAATGCGCTTGAGCGCCGTCATACCCGCCGTTGTCACGGAGCGCACGAACTCATCACGGGCATTGACGATAATCTCGTCAAAGATTTTGTAGAGACCAGGATTGAACATCACCGTACGCCACGTCATTTTACCGGTGGCCGCATCAAACACCCAACGCGCCTCTTGGGTCGTCTTGGTGCTCCCGATATAGGTATCAGGCAGTTCCAGGATGTGCTGGTGATGCGAGTGCTTCTGGTATTTGCGAGCAACGGACATGGTGTAAGGAGATAGTCAACACACGGTATCTTTACCTCTTGGTTTCGCTTTAGACCCGTGTCAATTTTTATTCCCCC
>JACCDG011620573.1_pt1 | contig 22399 bp, 40 predicted proteins | sample 7442471 | NCBI WGS metagenome assembly JACCDG01 (sample SAMN15323444, study PRJNA562643) | freshwater metagenome | isolation source: river surface water | place: USA:Blue River Watershed | collected 2017-08-17 | reverse complement strand
TCCCCGCAAGAAAATATTCAGACGAATGGGGAAATGAGAAAGAATCCCGCGCTGAATTTTTTGAAGCCGATGTTATCAATAAAAAAATTGATCCTAAAACCTTAGAAGGTTTGATCGGCAAAAAAGTAGTGATTAAGCAAGCGTACTTAAATGGTTACGAGTACGAAGAAAAAGATGCCGTAGGAAAGAAAACCGGTAACATCAAATACGGCAAGTCTATCACTATAAATCAAATGGCAGAATGGCGCGGGTAAGTTTAGCCGATTCATTAGGTAACGAGCGTTGGGCAACCGTCCAACGCTCCACCACCTGTAAAGAAGAAGTTCGCAATTGCCTGGTAGAAGATGTTACTATCGGTGAATTAAACCTTATAGCGCAAGCTTTAGGGGTAACCATTCAGGAATTAGTTGAGATTGTTTTATCCGATTTACTTGAATATGAATCAGATTGATTTGAAAGCCGGTGATCGGGTAATATTAACTGAAACCGTGCAAGATTTAACCGAAGGTATGACCGGTACTGTAGTAAATCACAAACGCACTATGCACGAATTTTTTATCGGTGTTCCCGAAACTATTCTGGCGGTAGAGTTTGATGAAAGGCAAAGCAGTTCGATTAGTAGAATGAAGGAAGGTAAGGCAGTAACTGTTATTTCACTTTGTAAACGTATTGAGCCATGTACGTAAGCACATTTCAAAGCACCACCCGCCCTACGTTCTACATTGAATCGGCTCCACCTGATATGCAGTACGTGCATTTCTCTTTAAAGAATGTGCCGCTGATTAAAATTTTTGATGCTATAAAAAAGTGTAGCTATAAAAAGCAGATTCAGCATGTGCATACATTGAAGGGCGGCTACAGCGCAAATAAAAAGAAGTTACCCTGCTTTACCCCTTCCGGTACCTTTCGTATTCGGTGCGATTGGGATTTGATCGAGTACAGTCATATCGTGCATTTGGATTACGACAACGTAGATCAACCTGGAGCCTTGCGGGACCGCATAGCCAAAAGTCCGTACTGTTTCGTTGCATTCATTTCTCCAAGCGGTAACGGTGTAAAGGTATTCGTGAAGGTTAATTCAAATGTGAATTTACACGCACAGGCGTGGAGCCAGGTTAGGCAGGTGTTTGATGCGTTGGCCGGTATAACGAGCGATCCTACCGGGCGAAATCTTAGTAGGTTGTGTTTTATCAGTGCCGATGCCGGGCTTTATTTTAATCCGGATGCACAGACGTTTGAGGTAGTAGAGCCAAAGCAAGTTGTAACTGTGCCGGATCTGTCTGTACTGGCCAGCAATAGCAATTCGGTATTTGGCTATTTATTCAATCTCACTAAGAAAGGAAAATACCAGGGTGAGGTTTTGGGCGATTACATGAGTAAAAGCCGAAACAACTTTCTATATGTGTTTGCCTGTAATTGCAATCGTTTTGGTATTGAAAAATCATTCGCATTTGATTGGGTTAAACAAATCTGGGTGCAGGATAACATGGGCTTTTCGGTTACCGAATTATCTAAAACGGTTGACAGTGCCTACAAGCATAGGCAAGAGTTTGCTACACTTCGCTTACCTAAAGGATTGACAACATGAGAAAATGCCACTTAACCGATTTATCGCGGTGCCCGGATGGCTTACGCGCTTCAAAGTGTACTTCCTGTAAACGCAAAATGGATGTAATGCTTATGTGGTGGGATGTGTTTATGATTTCACTTATAGCGATTTGCCTTACCACTTTCTTAATCGTATTGCTATGGAGTTAGATCAATTATTAGACAACTCCTTGTTTAGCGGCTCCCACGCTTATTCCGTTGTGTTTGGCTGTAGCAAATTGAGTAATGGTGTACGTGAAGTAACCATTTTGGTAAGCCTGTATTTGACAAAGCATGAACCAGTACAGCGCAAGTTTACCGGCTCCACATTTGCGGAAGCTATTGGCCACTTAAAAGAGTTTTTGAAGTACGGCACCTATATCCAGCCTCCCGAAGTTGTAGATAATTCCGATCGATTACAGACAAAAACGACTATAGGATCACATAGTCAAAATTTAAATCTCAACTTATGAAAAGAGTAATTGCACAAATGATATTGGCATTGTTGGGTACATTGATGTTGATAATTCTTAGTTCTCTGTATGGTTGGATTGCTGGAGTTTTAGCAACTCTTTTTTTGGTATTCAGCTTTGCTTCTTACTTCTTAAGCGACTATCACTAAAATGAAAGTATTCGATACCTACCCAGGTGGCAAAGGTGGCGATGGTGTGTTTCAAACCATTATACGCCACATTCCACCGCACGATGTTTTTATTTCTGGCTTCCTGGGCAATTGTGCTGTAATGCGGCACAAGCTACCGGCCAAAGTAAACATTGGTATAGATGTGGACCACACAGTTATTAATGTATGGAAGGCCCGCGAAATATTGCAGCTGGCACAGGCAGATTCGGTTTTTTGTCCTGAAGTACAGTTAGACTTATTCCAAACCAGCTTCTTCGATTACTTCGAACAGTATTTTAAAAGTTGGAACTTTCCTGATGTGTTCGTATTTCTCGATCCGCCATATCTAAAGGAGAGCCGGAAAGATAAAACAACCGATTTATACAATCACGAACTAACCGAACGCGACCATCGGCATTTACTTAGCATCTGTTTGTCTATGCGGTCCATGGTAATGATTAGTTGTTACGATAATCCGCTATATGCCGATTACTTAGACAAATGGCACAAGGTAGATTTTACGGGCCGCACCCGGCACGGATCGGTAACGGAAACCATCTACATGAATTATCCGCTTACGGGGCAATTGCACGACTACAGATATACAGGCAAAGATTACATAGACCGTCAACGTATTTCACGGAAAGTTAACCGGCACCTCGAAAAATTAAAACGCCTCCCGGTAGCGGAGCGCAATGCAATCCTAAACGCACTTGCTGAAAACTTTGCCAAATGATTACAGATTCAGATTTAGAATTGATTACAGATTGCATTTCTTACCTACGTGAGGTTGACATTGAAGCTTTAGAAAAATATGTTATCTCGGTAAGAAACAACGAACCTGAAAGGACACGAGAAGCGGACGGGTTGGCTTTTTTAATTACAGCGGCAAAAATATTTATAGAAATTCGATGATCGATCAAAGAACTTTTTGGTCGATTAATCCGGAGAATGGCAAATTAAGCCCGGAGATACTCGACACATATATTTTTTTGGCTCAACGCGGTTATCGAAAACGCACCCGCGAAGATGAAGTAGAAGTATTTCGCCAATGCGATTACCTGGTTGAACAATCATTCGTGCCCAACCAGATAAACGAAATTACTTCCTACCTGAAAGAACAAAAGGAAAGCACAAAATTGTCGGTTGACTTTCCGCGCAAAGGCAGTGTGGATTTCGAGTATAAGCCAAAGGAGATATTAGAGAAGTTTGTTAAGTACGGATGGAGCAAAATTTTTAACGATAACAACTTTAACCACCTGCCCGAATTGCAGGTGAACATTAAGCGCCATACCCGCGATGCCGCTTTCTTCTACTTTAAAAATGGATACGTTGAAGTAACCAAAGCTGGTAAGAAATTTCACCCCTACTCTACCCTGGCCGGGCAGTGCATTTATAAAGATTACTTAATACCGCGCGATATTGCACTGGTTGATATTTACGATCCGGTGCAACAAGACTTTGCAAGCCGTGGGTATGATTTTTTAGACTTCCTCAACCGCCTGGCAGGTGTGCCGCTGGAAATAAAAGAATCGGCCGGCAAAGATACTATTAACACCGACATAGTTAACAAGCTTCAATTCCTGATGCGATCAATCGGGTTTTTATTGCACGATTACAAACAACAAGGCTTAACCGACTTTGGTATAATATTATGCGATGATAATGCCGGTGGTACCGGTAAGGGAATAATAGTGCAATCGCTCAGGCAAATGACAAGCGTTGCCGAAATAGATGCACAGAAAGATGAAACGTTCGATCCGCTTGATCTCACAGAACGCACCCGTATTAAAGTATTCAACGATGTGCAGCCAAATTTTAATTTCAAAACTGTTTACAACCAGATAACCGACCAGGCAGTAATTCGCCACATGCACAAGAACCCACGCTATGTACCGTATGCCGAAAGCTGGAAGGTACTGTTTACGAGTAACCACGTTATCCGTGGCAATAGCGGGGCCGATTTGCGCAGGCAGCGCGTGTTTCTGGTAAACCAGTTCTTTAGCGAAAACAATTTGTTGGTAGATCATTACGGACATTCATTTTTTAGCACCGATTGGGACGAACGCGATTGGAATTTCTTCTACAACATTATGTTTGAGTGTGTGCGCGAATGGCTCAATTGCGATTATAAACTGAAATACGTAGATCAGGATTTTGCCGCCATGAAGCTGGAAGAGGAATACCCCGCGGCATTCAGATCTTACATAGATGAACTGGTAGCGGAGCTTACACCCGGCACTACCATTTTAAAACCAAGTGAGTTGTACTACAAGTTTAAAGAACACGAACGCTACCGGCTCGATCCTTTTGTGAAAAAGCTAAATACAAACTTCTTTGGCCGGTTGCTCACCCGGTACTTAACCGAAATGAAAATTCAGTTCACAAGAAATCAATATCGAACTGAAATCTGGATTACAAAATCGAAGAAACCCTAAATACAAAAATGAAGCACCCATTAATCAATAGTTATTTTTCAGGTGGTGGTGGATTGGATTACGGTTTGAGTGAGGCCGGATGCGATATAGTTCAGTCGTTAGAATACGACCAGGCATGTTGCGAAACCTTACGTAAAAACTTCACTCATAAAATAGTTTCTTCCGACATACGCACTGCAAAAGTTTCAGATCAGTTGAATTGCGATGCGATGGCTTTTACCTATCCATGCACAAAATATTCTGCCATTGCCGATATACACGGCACCCGCACCGGTGATGAACTTTTTTTACACGCTTTCAGGCAAGTAGCATTAAAACTTCCCGAAGCATTTACGCTGGAGAATGTGCCAGGTATGCGAAAGTTTGAAATTGTAATGGAGTGTTTTACCAAAATTCCTGATTACTACGTAAACGTATTTTGCCCGCTGGATGCTGCAAACTGGTTGCCACAGAAACGCGAAAGGTTAATTATCATTGCCACACGCAAACCGTTCTCAATAACAGCACCAAAGCAAGGTACCCGCACAAAGCTGCGCGATATTGTGCAGCGTGGGGCTAAAGTAGAAATACCAGACTACGTTTTTAATCGCCTCAATGGTAAATACCGAGACCTTCCGATAATAAGCGACCCCGCAAAAGATGATCTGGCACCCACATGCGTTGCCCACTATGCAAAAGACCTAAGCACACGAATGATTAAGGTAGGTAAAACCATACGGCCCTACACTGTGCGCGAATATGCCAGGTTGCAAGGCTTTCCTGATACATTCAAATTTGCGGGTACTGATCGTGATGCTTACCGGCAAATAGGTAACGCAGTTGCCATACCCGTGGGCCGGTGGATAGGTAATCAACTTGTTCGATACTTCAATACTTAATCGATTCAAATGAACCCTTGCGAAAAAATGAGCGTGCCTTGTTCTGTATTACAATGCTGTGGCAAAGGTTGTTTGTTTAGCGAGATGGAAAGCTTTTTAAATGCACTACAGTCAATTCCCTTAAATGAAAACAATTGTATCTGTACTGCAGCCGATCTACAACCTTTTGGCGAATGCAATTGCCAGGCTATTAACAGCCAACCAACACTAATTTCCTGATCTGCCAATGCCTGATACCCAATTCCGGGTATTTGCGTATTCACACCTCCAACAATTACCCCTACCATCTGCTAACATGGTTATAAACACCCTGCAAAGGTGCCTTTGTGCGTGTTTCGGGCGTTTTTTCGCGCTGTCTGTGCAACACATTAAGTAAAGTAAGCACCAAAAGCAAGGGTTTTCGTGCTGTAATCAGCAATCAATTGCTACGGAATTGCTACGGACCTAAAAAAATTGCTACAGAATTGCTGGAATTGCTGGAATTGCTACAAAAATTGCTGACTATTTTTGATTGATGTAGAGCAAAATTTGTTTGAAATCAATCTGTATTTCAATTAGTCAAGTAATTGAATTATGAATGTAGCAATTCCAGCAATTTTTTTTAATTACTTATGCGATAGAAAAAAAAACTTGCGGTTGTTGCAATTGTTTGACAATCAATAAATTGGTTTTTGTATTTTTTCTACGTGTTCGGCAATCGTAAAAAATTGCTGGAATTGCTACACTCACTTAAATTTATCTTCGCTTCCGGTTTTTAACCTGCCACTTTCGTTGCCAATGGCGCGGTGGCAACTTTATTCGGGTTTATCTGTAGTAGCAGCTTTTCTTACCTGGCTGGGTGCAAAAAAATACCGTGAGGTTGTTGCGCTACAGCAATTACAAATCGCGCCCGGCAAACCTGCATTTCAATTTGTAAGAATAGAAGCTGGTATAGTACAAGGATTGTTGCATTTGCAGGTTAACAACATCACGCCAAACAATTACCGCGTTAAAAATTTAGAAGCCGTTACCTACATGGATGCAAACGGTAAGCCGGGCGCCTATCTGGCTTCTGCAAAATCATTAGCGGCTCAGGTTAATGCCAATACCGTTTCGGTAATTACCATTCCGGTTACGTTCGCACTTAATCAATTACTCACCTTAGCACAAAATATTTTTTTATCTCGTACAGCCACTATTTTTTTAACAGGACGGGTAACGTATGTAACCAGTGGTTTACCGGTACCCGTTCCTTTTTCATTTACCATTGATGTGCGGGACCAACTCAATCAATTTTTTCAGCTACACAAAATCCCGTTAACGTTATGACGTTGCTCACCCCTCAACAAATTTTTGAAAAGCGGCCATCGCTTCAAAACTTTTTCACGTACCAACAAATCGGGTATCTGTTTTTTTGTGGTGTAGTGCGCGGGCGTAAGCTTAGTCGTACAAGTTTGGTTTGCCTGGAAGATTTAGAGCGATTGGTAGAGTTAAAAAAATCGTTACGATGAAACGATTTCAAATGCGGTTTATAATTCTTGTTTTACTATCAATTGGTTGCGCTGCATCTAAACCACAACCCGAAAAGCCAGGTAAGCCGCGCTACATTCGTGCCGATGATGTTTGGCTTAATCAGTGGTTAGATTCTGAACACCCGCGCAAAATTACTCCTACAGGTAAACGTAAGCGTAGATCAAAGGTGTTCTAAAAGCCGTTTTAATGGTTTAGAATGGATGTGGTGTTTGTTTTCGGTTGCGTATAAATTAACTAACTTTAACTATGAAAAACTTACAGATACTTGAAGAATGTTTTAAAGAGGGAATGATTAACAAAGACTTTGAATCATTTAAAAAAACTCACCCAACCTTACTCAAAGTTGTCCTACGTGCAATGCAAAGAGCAACTGAAACAAACACCTTGTTATGCAAGCTAGAAGGGTCGGACGGTGTGTCGGGGGCGGCAGTTGCCAGCGAAGGGGAGGGAGAGGCAAACACGTGCGCGGGTCGTGCCGTATGTCCTAAGTGTGGTAAAAACTTCTACGCTGTAACAAAACTATGGAACCATTTAGATAGATGCAGCGGGTAGGCTTCCATGCCAGCGTTTGCCTCATCGCGGGGCTGGCAATTGTGCATAACAATTGACTATATGCCATTCCTTTGCATATAGCCGTTTCTAATCGGGTAATTTATCAGGGATTGCCACATTGCCCCTATCCTTTCTACAGTTCTACCTTACCGTCATTTAAAATTCCGTTATGAGCGTTGAACAAAGAAACCTGATGGCATACGTTTTTAAAATGGTAATGTACCTCAGTCTTTCTATATCTGGCTTTCTCATTGTGGATTCGTACAATTCGGTAAAGTCCGATGTGCGCGACATCAAAACGAATGTAGAAAACATTAATCACCGCGTAATCCGTATTGAGTATGAACTAAAGTTGCGAACTGAATGAAAACAATCTTGATTGTAGGAGCAATTTGTTTGTTAACCGGTGGTGGCATTGGCAGTGTAGCAACATTGCGTATAAGCAAAGCCGTTAAACCTACAATTGAAATTCCGGCTTGCCCGGCATGTGAGTGTAATTGCCCGCCTGCTACCGAAGTAAAGTTACAAACGCTGGATATGGACGCGCTGAAAAGAATTAAAGGCGATTTTGTTTACAATCCTTCGCTTAGTAACGTTTCAATTAAGATCGAAGCAAAAGATAGTTTGTTATTGAAACAACTTTTGAAGCAAGCCAAATGAAGCCTACAGTTCAACTTATAAAAAAAGATTCATCGGCTATAGATGCGGTTAAGCTTATACAGGTAATGGCCTGGCAGGAACGGGATAGTGCAGCCGTACAAAAACTTTTAAAGGCTATACCCTTCCAACCGCGCTTAAGCTGGTTTGAACAAATGTTTTGGCATATAGATTCACTAACGGATTATAAATACGATGATCCTGGCCGCGAACAAATAAAAACGCCTGATCGTTTATTGCATGATGGTGTTGGCGATTGCGATGACTTTACCGGATTGTGGTTAGCCATTTTAAATAACGTTGGTGTAGAAGCCCAGCCCAAAATTGTAGATTATGAAGGTGATGGTTATTGGGATCACATCTATGCCATTGTGCCGGTTAAGAATCGCGATTACCTGGTATTGGATAATGTAGCCGGTAAGTTTCGCGGCACGTTTAATGTAGAAGTAGAACGCGACAAAGAAAAAGTATTTAGGCCTTATAAACCATAGTTATGAAATTAGAATTACACGGTATGGGTAGCACATTAACTGCGAATGCTTTTGATCCGCTTGCCAATCAAACAATAAAAACTAACATAAGCCCTTTCGTGGCTCCTACTGTAGTTACTCCAATTGCACCCCCTAAAGTTAGTTTTGTAGATAAGGTTACTAACACCATCAACACGGTTAATAATGCGGCTCAACAAGTTATTAATACCAGCCAACAGATAAAGCAAGTGCTAAACCCTGGGCAAGTGCCACAAGGCATGACAGCCCAACAATACCAGGCATACCTTAACCAGCAAGCACAAGCCCAGGCGCAAACCGGTAAAGAAGATAATACTATGCTATACGTAGCATTGGCCGGTGGCGGGTTGCTATTGGCCGGTGTAGCCGTTGCGTTGGTTAAAAAGAAAAAGAAGCGCGGTATGGGCCGTGTGCGCAAAAGTAAACGTAAGGCAATGGGTAAAGTAACCCGTAAGCCGGTAAAGCGCACCCGTACAAAATCGCGCAAGCCGCAAAACCTCTAAACGCAGACGGTAAATGAAAAATTGGGCGAAGCGATATAAGCGTATAAAGCGCGTTGCAATGGGTGCCGATAGTGGTGTTAACAAAAACGTAATTGTTATTGGCGTTATAGGTACGCTGGTTGCTGTAGGCGGAATTTACGCTATACTAAAAAACACATGAAGTACATTACAAACGCAGCTACTCCCGTTTACACAAAAGGTGCTGATGGATTTTTTAAACACCTTAGAACAATACCAGCTTCTACCGAAATAAATATTGTTAGCACGGGTATAGATGAAAAGAGCGACCGCCAAACGGGCACTACCGATAAAGGTGAAATTGTTTATTTAGATCGTGTTACCAAGCTTTTAGAAACAGTGGTTGTAAAAAGCACCCGCCTACGCAATTGGGCTGTAGGCGGGGCACTTGTTTTACTTACGGGCGTATTGATTTATGCCGGATCGAATCAATCAAAGTAAAACCCATTACTTGAATTTGATTACGTCTGCTTTATCAGCCTGACCTTTTTTTAGATTGAGAATAATTCCATCTGCTTTAGGAAACTCTTTCTTTGCGTTCTTAATCAATCTATCGCGCACATCTTCATACTGTCCGCTTCCCAAGTCCTCCAGTGTTTGATTTTACGGTCCCGAGGTATTCGTATTCCATTACCGGCTTGTTATCGGAGAAGATTAGAATATTCTCGTAAGACTCTACCTCTGCGGTTGCTTTCTTCACCTGGTAGTTTTGCACCATTGCCGTAAGCGCGGTTAGGCTTATGCCGATCAAAATTCCAAAAACGTATTTCTTCATGGGTAAAATTGGTTTGTTACAATTTGAAAGTACAGACATTTTTGGCTTTCTGCAAATTTAGCAGGGATTGCCACATTGCCCCGCCTTGCTAATTTGTAAACCTTGCTTGCATGAATGCGTGCGGAACACCAAAGCAAATCTCAGACAGACTTACCAAAGGTGAGTTATTAAAGGTTTATCTGGCTATTGATCGCGAACTTATTCGTGAAAGCTATAAAACCGGAAATACCTATAGCGGGTTAAGCGGTTCCGATCTACAACGGGCCGATGAAATGCTTACCGATTTTATGAAGTTGGATTATACCGATGAAGTAATCAATCAGATTGCAAACACCGATATAAACGATCTGGAAGGGTTAGGCAACATCTTCAAAAAAATTGGCAATGCCGCAAAAAAAGTTGCAAACGTAGTAGTGCAAACCGTTAAACCGGTTGCTAAAGCAGTGGTTGGCGTTGTAAAAGCTGCAGTTAATGTGGTGAAGGCCGCGGTAACCGCGCCCGTTCGTGCGGTGGTTTCAATTGGCCTTGAAACTTTAAAAGGTCCGGTAGCAAAGGCATTTACGTATGTGTTTATTCCTGATGATGCGCCAGAACTTGAAAAGAATCCAAAAGTAAAAGAGAAACGCGCAAAGCATTTAAAGGCTGTAGATGGGTTAGTAGAAAAGTTAGGTATGGATCGGCAATATGTGTTAAAGCATGTTCGTAATGCCATCGTTACTCACTACAAAAAAAATCCGGAAGACGTATTGCACGATTTCGCCAACCAAACCGAAACCGAATTAGTGCTTACTGATGCACAAGCGGAAGGATTAGGCGAGCCAGTATCTATAGTAACAGGAATTGTTTCTGCAATAGGTGCTTTAGCTGGTAGCGTGGCTGTAATTAAAAACGCTTTCGATAAAAAAAATATTCCATCTACCCAAGATTGGCAACAACCCCTACCCGATGCACGCAACATTACCAACGATCCGGCCTTTATGGGTGCCCAACCGTGGTATAAAAAACCTGCTGGCATAGCTGGTATTGGTTTAGGCTTGCTGGCTTTAGGTGTAGGTGGTTATTATGTACTTACTGATTGATAAATTTTTAAACTCAAAATAAAAATGGCTAAGAGAAAAAAGTCCAGAAAAGGAACCAGGCGCAGAAAGCGCGGTATGGGTTCCGTGCCCGGTGGCTATACAAAGCGTGCGCTTATGTTGGTAGCCGGTATTGCCGGGGCTAACCTGGCACAGGAAGGTATGGCGTGGCTTGCTGAACAAAAGTTTATGCAAGTAACCGTTAAGGAAGGCGAAACCGCTCCGAAGATTAACATAAAGCAAGCCGCGTTAAGTGGTGGCGTTATGTTGGGTGCCGGTGTAGGCTCAGTGATGATTAAAAACGACTACGTAAGTGCCGCGTTAAGTGGTATTGCTACTGTAGCCAGTGTGCAAGTAAAGGAAGATCTTGTTAAGCCTGCTTTAGGGTTAGGTAACATGGAAGATTTTCTTGAGTTGTATAAAAACAAACGCGCCATAGAAAAAGACCTTAAGGGGGATAAAGTTCAGTTGGCAAAAGTCCCGTTGGCGTAAAAAAATAAATTGTAAAACCTTTAAACTTCAATAACCAGTGAAAAAATTTGTTAACAGCGCGGCATACTTCTCCAAACATGGAGCTAACGTTGCCCTTCGTTTATTCATGGCCTTCTTTCTGTTGGCCGCAGTTGGTACCGTTTATCCATCCATGTTTATGCTTACTCCATTTGTGGGCGCGGCAGTGGTGGTTTTTTATGTGTTTACCGTTTCGTTTAATGGTAAGCGCACTGAGGGCATGGCAGCGTTAACCACGCAAGCCGATATTTTTAATGTAACACAATTGCAGGTAAAAGATATTGTTCGGCAAGCTATTGACCAGCATTATGGTGATCGCAATCAACCTGAGTTTTTAGATAAGCTAATTGTTCGCAGAAAAGATTTGTACGCTATTAAGTACTTAACGCCTTTGCAAAACACGTTCAAGTTTTTCGATACTCTTTTGGCAGAGTTCTTTTCTAACGTGAAAGAAGTGAGTACCGGAGGCCAGAAAATGTATGTGTTGTTTGGTATTCAATTTGAATTAGCAACCGGGGCCAGTGCAGCCGATGCAGCCAGTGCGCTTAACTTCCTTACGCCTGTAGCGGGTACCGATGAAGAAGTTTTGAATGGTGAGTTCAGCTTTAAAGTAAATACCAAAACACGGGTAGAAAACTCGTTGGTAAAGTCTGCCTTCGTAAATGATGATGCGGTTAAAAACTATTTCCGCTTTCCGCAACCTATTGTTTGGGAACCAAGCAACCAGGCCGAAATTGAATTGCGCTTAAGCGCAGCCTATGCAGGCGGTGTACACAAGTACGGCAAGTTCGTTTTGGTTAGCTACGAGTTATCGCAGCTTTAAAAAGAAATCTTCTTGTGGGGAAGAAGGTGTTTGGCCGGGATGCCTGATTAAGTTCAGGCTCCCTGCTTCATCTTAAAAGGTAAAAATTTTTCAACTCTTTAAATTTTATCGCCATGTGCGAAATGTGCAAATACAAAGGCAACCTGATGGTGGGAAAAGATATGGACGTTATTACCGTTGCAGGCGATAAAGAAACCGATCTTGCCCTGGAAAGCAATTACGGGCCAGTAGTAGGTATATCAATTGGCGAAACGTATGCGCGTACTGATTTAGGTCAGGTTAATCTAACCTTAAAAGTTACCGGCAAAAGTAGCGAGATCGTAACCAATGTTCCGTTAACGCAATTTATACCAGATGGTGAGCGGCAAATGTGGCCGTGTAATATTGATGCAGGCGCAAAGCTTACTGGTAAACTAACCATTCGCGTGGCTGGGCTTCTGGTAGCAAAGCCTATACCGTTAATCTTCCATCACGACCGAAACAACTGTTAAGATGAGCAAGATTCTTCCCTACGATACGCTCAAAGAACTGATTCAAAAATTTGGTTTTGGTACATACCGGGTTTATTCATTGCCTGGTAATTACCCGGTAGCCGGTAGCCATTTAATGGCCGATGCCGATACTGATGCAAAGATGAAGCCCGATGAATTGGTTCTTCATTTGAGTGAAGCGATTGATCTGTTGGGTGGCGGCACCTATAAAATCGTTCTTAAAAAGAGTAATAAAAGCCAAAGCAATACCGAAGTAGCTTATCATTTTGAGGTCCGTACAGACAGAAATGATAATCCGGCCAGTACAGTTACTCCTGCATTAGCCGGGCTTGGTGCCGATAAAGTTGAGGAATTGGTTAACAGCCGCCTTCATCAACTTATTGCCGCCAAAGAAGCGGAGTGGGAACAAAAGCGAAAGGTAGATGTGCTGGAGCGCGAAATAGCCGAACTGAAAAAGCGTAAGCCACCACGTAAAAAACAAAACGATTTGCAGGGGTTGGTAAACCTCGGTTTGGTTTTCGGTAGTGCTTTTGTGAGTGAGCAATGGCCAGGCACAAAACCAATGATCGAAAAAGCATTGGGCGCTATTGCAACCATGGGTAATGAGGAAGAAGAAGAGGAAGAAGAAGAAGAAAACACAACCTTCCAACGCCCGGAGTAATGGCAGAGAAACTAAGTAACGAAGAAATCTGGAAGCGTGGGCAGGATGCCTTAGCACGGATTTTAAAACACGTTCCGGTAGAAAAAATTGAGAAGCTGGCGGACCGTATAGATGAAAAGGATTTTCGAAACTCATTTCAGTTTAAAGCCTTCATGGCTTCGCTGAAGTAAAGACAAAAATGGTTATGGCTAAACGTAGAAGAAGTTCAACCAGACAAACCGGACGTAGCCGGACATCGGTAGATCGTGCTAAGAGCGCAAAGGCTCCAGGCAAACGCAGAAGCAAAGGCGGCAACGTTTATTACGAGCGCAGAAAGAACCGGAGCGATAAGCCCGGCACTTTGTTAGGCGTGCCTATTAAGCTGGTTAAGTACCCGAAAAAGCCCAAAGCCGGTGCCAGCACAAAGCAACTGGAAGGCTACCTCGAACGGGTAAAAAAAATTGATACTGAAAATGCCACGCGCAAGCAATTGGCAACCAGCATTACAAAGCGTTTAGTAGCCAAACATTAATTTTCAAATGTTAACTGTAGTTCCATCTTTACAAACTTCACTGCCATCACTTCAAATAGGATTGGCCGGTATGGGTGTTGCTTTTAGCGATACACCCACATCAAAGTGGAGTTGTATTCAATGGATGCAGTGGCATCAAAACCTTGTTAAGGCTTTTAAAGAAGGCCGTTTCAAATCTCTTATTAAGTATAGCGATGCTGAAGCAATTCGTTTATCCAACCAGGTATTTATCGAACATTGGAACCGCTTAAAAACATTATTCGATAAAAAAGATTTCTGTGGCTACAGTTCCGATTTCTTCAATTACTTCCGCGCTGTAGGCTTAGGCGATATTCTAAGTTTTGTGCAGGCGTTGGTAAATCCGGTTGTAAGTACCGGCATTAAAGTAGTGGAAGGTGGCGAGAAAGTAATTACCAATGTGGTAGATACTGTTTCCTCAACCACCAACGCATTAAAGTGGGTTGTGCCGGTTGTATTAGTAGTTGGCATTGGTGGCGTAAGCTGGTGGGCTTACAATAGCTATATCGCGCCCCAGCGCAAAGCATTGGGCCGCGTTCGCAGATCTCGTAAAGTCAAAAATCGCAAAACCAAAAAACGTTAATCAATATGAACATTGTAAAATTTTTTCCCGCAAAATCAGACAAAGACCTTTTAGCGCTTGTGCCTGAAAACGAAAAACACTTAACCGGTAAGATCATTAAGACTACCCCGTTTCGAAAAAATCTAAACCTTTAAAAGGTTTCGAATAGATGAAATGGTTTTGGTGGGTATTAGGCATTGGTAGTGGAGTAGCAATAATTGGCTTTGCAAATAAAAAGCGCGTGGAAAAGAAGTTATCTGAAGTACAGTTAAGTAAGAATTTCAACCTGAGCGAGTTTGTAAAAACTTCTACAGGCATTGATAATATTCCCACGCCCGAAGCGGTGCAGAATCTTGAACTATTGGTTCAAAACATTTTGCAGCCCTTGCGCGATGCTGCCGGCTTACCTATTCGCATTACATCGGGTTATAGAAGCCCGGCTGTAAATGCAGCCGTAAGCGGTAGCAGTACTACCAGCCAACACATGAAAGGCCAGGCAGCCGATTTTCAGATTGACGGAATGACTAACCAGCAAATCATTGACCTGGTTCGTAAACTAAAACTTCCATACGATCAGATTATCGATGAACAGTTGAAAGGCAAAAAGTGGATTCACGTAAGCTATGTTCGTAATGGTTCGCGCAGAGCCTGGCTAACAGCCCGCGACAAAACCGGAGGCGGCACGCTCTATGCCGAAGTGATGCGCGGCTAATAGTGCTTAACCCAACTTACTAAAGCAAAGGCAAATGAATTTTATAAAATATAATCGCAGGCGGGACAAGGGATTGAACATTGTATTAGATGAAAAAAAGGTTACATCTAATTGCAATGAAATATGTTTTGTTAACCTGGGCGATTGGCCTTTTTACGTGTATCGGGTTGGCAGTAGTGTAAAGCGATTGGTTAATCCGGGTGTAGAAATTTCGTTTGGTGAAAGCGCGCGGCCTGACAGTGTAGAAACGGAAGATTTTGCAGTTGAATTTATTGCCGGTGCCTATACAACAAAGAGTTGTGGTGTAGAAAGAGTTACGTATGAAGAACGTTCGAAGTGCTGAAATATCCGGGCCGATGAACCGGCAAACAAATAAACGATGCCGTTAGGCAGAGTGTTTTGTTTGCGCTATGGAAAGCTGGCCTTTGTTTACTCCTTTCGCCTTCCGCTTTCTTCTTTTTGATTTTTTGATTTTGAATTTATGCCATCTGCAAAGAGATCATTCGATTATAATCTGTTAGCCGGTAACCCGGTAACAACTGCATTGCGCAATCCGGGTGCGGGTGAAAATGGTAAGGTACCAGCTTGGAATAATGGCACCAAAAAATGGGAGCCTGTTGTACCTGGTAGCGGTGGTGGTAGTGATGTGTTTATACCCGAAGCTTATGATGCAAGCGTTACTAATCTTCCACCTACTACTTACGATGGTGCCGCGCCTACAGCCGGTTGTCAATGGCATGTAACGGTTCCTTCTGCTGCCGATGTTAATGGCGATATAGCAATACCTGGAGGTGCATTGATTATTTACATACCTGGCTATGCTGCAGGCGATTTTGCTCACTATAAAATTATACAGGCATGAAGCATTTTATTGATTCTTATTTTGAATATCTGGCTAATCATTCAACAATGGTTAACAGTATTATACTATGGACGGTAACAACCGGTGTAATTTGGTTTTTAATGTTCCGTTTGAAAAGTGTAATGATTGAAGGAGCAAAAGGTACCGACAAATTATTTCAATTAGCCGAACAGATTGGTTACATATCGCTTTGGTTGCTTACACCCATACTTAGCTACTTCGCATACTTTAAAGATTCTGAAAGCACCTTATACTTTTTGGGTGCCATTGTAGCCTATACCATTGGTGGCCGCTGGTTATTTCAGTGGGCACTTGCATTTAAAAGTGGTAAAACAACTGTAGAAGAAAATACGAACCCAAACCCCGAAGAAAAATGAAATCACTTTTATTCTTAATCCTATTCTTACCATTTGTTGCCTTCAGTCAAAAAAAGTCCACTGTTAACCGTCCACAGTTAACGGTGGACAGTCGACCGTCAACTGTTGACAGTGTTAAAGTTGATTCGCTGGTAACCTATACTCCCACTGCCTTTCAACTGCAAGTAATTACCGAATACCAAAAGCAGATAGATGAACTAACTAAAAAAGAAATGGAATTTATTCTATTCGGTTTTGGGGTAGCCATCGATCCTAAAACGTTGGTGTTCGATGGTAAACAATTTAAAGCTAAAAAGCAATGAAAAAACTTTTGTTCATACTGGTATTGTTACCGGCCCTTGCCTTTGGCCAGGCGCAAACCGATGCGCAGTTAATTACGCAAATCAATAACACCATACGCGGCAAAACTTTCGATGCTAAAAGGCATGCTGATATGTTTAAGACTATTGTTGATAGTAAGGTTAATAGCCCTACTTTAGTTACAGATGGTGCCCTTGTTTTGTTTGATGGAACAACGGGTAAGCAATTAACCGAACTTTCTCCGGGTAGCGATGGCGATGTGTTAACATTATCAGGTGGTTACCCAAATTGGATTCCAGCAACATCTTATACATTTTCTAATGGGATTACTGATAGTGGTGGGGCTATTACTTTAGGAGGTTCATTAACAGGAAATACTACAATTAGTGGTGGTGCAACCAGATCAATGTCGTTTAGTAGTCTAACTTCTTTTAATGTTAGTAGTACTAACTTATCAACGTTTGGTAATACAAATCGATATTTGGAGGTTAGCACAGGTACGGCTAACACACTTATTCTTACCGCAAAGGGAACGGATGGTGCAATTGCCATAAGATTAATGCCTTCCGATGGAAACACATCAACTTATGCGTTTAGCGTTGGTACTACTGCTGCGGGTGGAGCATCAAATTTTATTGGTCCTGAAGCTGGATCAGGTTCAACTGGGGTATTACTTTCAAACTTTATAGGCTCGCGTGCGGGGTATCAAACCGGTTCTGTTGGGATTGCTAATTTTATAGGTTACCAATCAGGTTATCAAGCAACAAATGCAAGCAATTCAAATTTTTTGGGATTCAATACTGGTAGAGCCTTTACTTCTAACAATGTTGGATCAAATAACATTATTATAGGCACAAACATTTCATTGCCAAATGCCGTAACAAATTCAATTAATTTAGGAGGTATTTTGTTTGGCATTAACACTTATGCTACCACAACTGGCGATCCTTCAATCACTCCAACTGCAACAGGCAGTATAGGTATTGGTGTTGTTACTCCAACAGCGCGTTTACATTTACCTGCTGGTACTACAACAATTGCACCGTTAAAAATTTCTACAGGTACGGCTTTAACAACTCCACAGGATGGCGCAATAGAGTATCATAGTTCACATCTATATTTTACTATAGGATCAACCAGGTATCAATTAGATCAACAAGGCGGTGGTGGTATAGGTGGCACAACGGGTTCGGTAGATAATGCAATACTTCGTGCCGATGGCACGGGCGGTAGTACATTACAGGCCAGTAGTGTTTTTATTACAGATACGGGCGATTTTGATTTAGGTTCTAACTCAATATCGGGAACTGAAAGATACATTGCCGCAAGAACAAGTTCTACAGGTAATAATTTGGCAAATCTAAACTTTGCGGCTTCCGGCTATTTATTTTCTGCAAATTCAACGTTTCTTAGTTTTAATCAGCAATCGGTTGGAGTTGGTATTTTAAGACCTTCAAATGGTTCTGATGAATTAATTATATCGGGCAGTGATAATGTAACAGGCGTTTTAAGGCTTGGTGGAATTTCAGCTACCAGTACAAACGGCAATCATATTTACATAACCGGAGGCGAACCAGGTAGTGGCGCTACCGTGTATGGTAACGTGGGTTTATTTGTTCCACACAATAGTTCGGTTAGTAATTGGCAGGGTATGCAAAACGGTTTGTATATCAGAAATCGATTGGCCGCACCAACTGCCGGTATAGCCAACGGCATTGCCTTACACGCTGCCGATGTAGGTTCAAACAGCGAATTTTTTATAACCACCGAAAGCGGTGCTGAAGTAAACATAAGTGGTTTGCTTACACCCGTGTTGTTGTCTGGCACATCGTTAACGTTATCAGAATTACACCGTAACAAAATAATTTATTGTACCAGTGGCAGCGCGGTAACCATAACTGTGCCGGCCAGTTTGCAATTAGGCTTCAACTGCATAATACTGCAAGATGGTGCCGGTACCGTAACACTAAACGTAAGTGCTGTAACCCTTAAAGGTAAAAGTGCTACCACAGGCAATGGCGATACCATTGCCCTTACACACTACAAAGCAACCGATAATTATTTGGGTAGATGAAGAAAATATTTTCATTCTTACTTGTCCTCTTATCACTGGCCAGCTTTGGCCAGCTAAACCATAGCTTTCCAAACTTTTCGGGTGGTAGTGTTTCACCTGCTTTACCAGCCGATTTTTTTAGAACTACCATTACCGTTAGCGATGGCGCGGCTAATACGTTTGTTTATCAACCCTACGATATAAACAATCCGCCTGTAGGTGGGTGGCCTGTTATCATCCATTTTAATGGCGATGGTACCAGTAACAATACCACTAACGTAGTTACTGCCCAGGCAATGAGTACGGGCGATAATTTAACGTACTCACATACGCGCACTGGTAGTTTGTTCAGAATGATGTCAAGCTCTGTGCGTATTAAAGTAAATGGTGTAGAGGTTGCACGATCTTATCCCGGTGGCACAATAACCGGCACAGGTGTAACCGGCACCGTTACAAACTTTAATGCTGCCGCACCTTCTACCAATACCACGCCTACAGTATCAGTAACCTTCAGCACTTCGCAATTAGGTAATACCATTACTTACGATATGGTGGAAAGCACCATGTTTGGCGAAGGCCCAACAAGGTTTCTAAATCTTGGCGATGATTTAGATGGTAGATGTATTCTAATCGCTATACAGAACATTAACAATACCGCAGACTTTGAACGCGATTACTGGGATAACACCGTAACGTATGCGTGGAATACTTTTGATATAAACCCAAACCGGATTTATGCTGCCGGCATTAGTCGTGGCGGGAGGCAAATAATAGATCAGTTTAGTAACGGTGCCAATACATCGGTATTAAAATCGCGTTACGTTTTTTGGATTAACCGAATCACGGGCGCAATTGTTACTACCGACCCTGCCGATCCTGTTAACTATGCAGCTTCTGGTTTAGCTGCATTGTGTACAGGCACGGCCAGTTATGGCGGTTCTTTTACCGTGGCTAACATTACCGATATTGGTCAATTAAATGTACACGGCACAAGCGATGGAACATTAACCAACAACACGCCATCTTATTCAGCTACATTAAGTACGGCCAACGAACCGCCTTTTATTTTTAATGTACCTGGTGCTTTTCATACTTACGATGTTTGGGATACAGAACTATACAACCGCCTTTGGCGCACCGATGCCACCGGCACCGCCCGTTTCGATTATGTAGATTTTTTATTGAAGTATAGCAAAGACCCTGTAGAACGCGCTACACTGTTTACCGAACAAGCAGAGAAAAGAAGATACAATACCGAGAAAGATATTATCGACTATCGCCATGCATTACGTCAAACAAATGCTTTAAGTAGTAGTCCCGAAAAAACGGCATTACTGGCAAGGCTTGCAACTTTAAAAAGCAACATAGATGGTGCCGGGCAACGGTGGGTTATCAACTTCCACTCAAGCGGCCAAAGTGCAGGCGGTAACTATCGCGATGTAGCCACCGATGCAAACAGTACTACCACCAGCAACATTGCCGATTTTGATGGTAACGCTACCGGTTTGGATTTAGTGGAATCTACTTCGCCTGGTAGTGGTATGGCTGTGGTAGGCAGTAGCAGGCGCAGCCATAGCGGTGGGTTATCGTTAGTAGCTAACAACAGTGGGATAACGTTAACCGGTTTTCCTATCGGTCAATTTAACTTTAACGATATTCCTTCAGGTACTTATACCATTCGCTTTTATGTAAACAATGGCGTGGCAAATTTTGGTACGGGCCAGCAAGCTGCTGTTACCATTAACGGTGTAGAGCGCGATGCGTATGCAGCCATTAACACGGCTATTGGCTTTATTGAATTTGCCAGCATACCACATACAAGCCTTTCGGCAAACTTTACTGTTTACACGTATAGCGGGGCTCCTAAACTAACCATGATTGAATTGTACAAGCATCCGTAAAAAGAATATTTCTAAGGCAATTGCTTGTATTTCAAAAATATCTATGCGATACTTGAAGCAAGTTGCAATTCGCGATTTGCTCCGCTCTTAAGAAAACGCTGTTTTTAGCACCCTTTTGCGGTTTATTACTTAACCGCTTATAAATTATATAACAAAAGGGTAATCCAAACAGGGGCTTTTTGAGGGTTGAGCGTTACGGACTGACACTCTAACTCAACCCCAATGAGAGAAATTGTCGTTAAAACTTTCTACCGTGAAAAATCGGAATACGTTGTTCGCCTGGGCAACGGTACTTCGTTTCGGTTTAAATCAGAAAAGTCTACTAAAAAATTTCTGGCCGATACAAACCGGTTCCTTAGTGAAGTAGCTTTTCAATCAAATCAAATTCTTACTGAATTATATCAGCATAGCCGCGAAATATGGCTTGTTGCTCCCGACTTCAATTTAGCTTCAGCACAGTCGGAAATAATGTTGCTGGAACACTTCATTAAACAATCGTACAGCCGTGCGGATTGGAAGCAAGGAAACTACTATGTGTTTATTGATCTGAAAAAGTTTTGTGATCACTCAAAGTCATTAATAAAGAAACTTGGCAACGTTAAGCGAGTAGTGCAAACCGATACCATTAGAAGGCACCGGCTTAATTGTCTGTTCGACCAGGTACAAGCCCTTTATATCAGGCTTATCAATTATGGACAGTCGGCCTGCTTTGAAATGTTTGATATTTCATCAATCAAACACATTGCCGATGTAGTAGATACAACCTCAAACCTTAAAGTAGCATGAAAAAGGTTTGTGTGGATTGTGGTAATAAAACAAGGCCGCGTGATGGTTTGCGGTGTAGTACATGCAGGTCGCGAAGGTTCGCTAAGAACAATCCGGTAAAATATTTTTTCAATTTGCACAAGGTTAATGCTAAAAGGCGCGGAATTGAATTTGCATTAACATTCAACCAGTTTAAAGATTTTTGTGTAGAGGTAGATTTTATAAAGAAAAAAGGAAAGAAGATTACCTCGTTAACCCTGGATAGAATCCGCTCTGATCGCGGATATCATATAGACAATATTCAAGCCCTTCCCCTTGCTTTCAATTCAAAGAAGGTTGTTTACGATCATTACGCTGAAAAAAAATTCAGTGTTAAGAATGTGAACAATTGGGGTAAGCCCCCCCCCCATCGGCACAAAAAAGAAAGCGAATAAAGGGAACATGGATTCGCTCACAAATAAAGAAGTCCCTTTTTAATCAATGTCCATTTTAAAATTTATCAATTATGAAGTTACTGGAATTTAAGGCGATACTTAAGCATGTAGGCAAAGAAGAAAAGTTAGGTGAGAATTCAACGAAGCAAACCATTACTGTTGAAATCCCCGCAAGAAAATATTCAGACGAATGGGGAAATGAGAAAGAATCCCGCGCTGAATTTTTTGAAGCCGATGTTATCAATAAAAAAATTGATCCTAAAACCTTAGAAGGTTTGATCGGCAAAAAAGT
>JACCDG010682880.1_pt1 | contig 22401 bp, 27 predicted proteins | sample 7442471 | NCBI WGS metagenome assembly JACCDG01 (sample SAMN15323444, study PRJNA562643) | freshwater metagenome | isolation source: river surface water | place: USA:Blue River Watershed | collected 2017-08-17 | reverse complement strand
CTTCCACTTTCGGAAGAACGCTTAATTGTGCTACTTCTGGTTTTACTTCAACCGCTTCTGGCGTTTCTGGCGTTTGAACAACTTCTTCCTGAACGTTTTGAACTACTTCTACTTCCTTTTTGTCTTCCATGATTACTCCTTTTTAGTTTTTGTCAAGTTCTTGACGGGTTGCTTGTCCACTGGATTTAGCTTTCTCAAACATATAATATTCTTGAAGCCACTTAAATGGTATTTTTGCTATTTGATTTGGCGTCCAATGATATTTCTCAATTAACTCCCTTTCTAACATATATCTTCTAAGGTTTGCAGGTACATCTTTTTTACTGCCCATGTAATACAAATGTACCTGCATTAAGATTTTTTTTCGGTGGCCTCATCAACGTAAGATATTGAATCATAAGTGTTTAATAATGCTTCAGCAATGTCCGGGGACATTTTGGAAATGTTTGCTTCTGTAATGGGAATTAGCTCCCATTCGTCAGGCGATTCGGGAGACAGTTTGGGTTTTAATCTTTTTGCATCCCATTCAACAATTAGTGATTTAAGTTTGTTCTCTTTATAGGCTTTCGTATTGAAGGTTATGTTTCCTGTTTTTGGATTTGGGATATATCCATTTTCATTAAGATCGTTATAGAGTCCCCAAGTCAACAACCGCATTTTTACTGTTAACGTTTTGTATTTTTGCTTCTCGTCTTCTTTAAGTTTGGATTCATGAAATGTCTTCTCGTTCATCGCCAAAAATCCTCGTCCAGACTTTTTGTAGAAAATTTTAATGATTATCGGTGCGTCTTCTTCTATGAACATGGTTCCTCCTTGATGTATAAATGTATTATACAGATTTATTGATCTAATGCTAACGGAATACAGGCTTCTTTACAAAGAAAGCCAAACAAATATTATAAATATTCGCCCTGCGAGCGGAGCGAATATTTATAAATAAACTTTAATCACGGCTAAATAATTAGCTGTCTTCAACAACGGTAAACTTGTATGTTGCCATGAATGGCCCAACACCAAGTTTGGGCTCAATTCTAGCCCAAGCAACCTTTCCAGAAAAATCTATACTAATTCCTCCACCCGAAATTGCGAAAGCGCCATTAGCGGATGCAGACGCATAATCCAATGCTCCACCATAGTTCCCATTAGGATCAAATACTGTTACGCTACCCGTTACCATTCTTAGACCGCCAATAATTGCATATGGGAAGTAGTTTCCATTCATTGCCCATACTGCGGTAGCATTGTTTTGTACGTCAATTTCAAATGCCTGAACCGAGTCACCGAATGGAGAAGTAACCGTAAATGCATCCCATGTTACAAGTTTTCTTTGCGCAAAGTCGGATTGTGCGGCGGCGGCTGTAGGCTCATATCCAGCACCGATAACATCAATGCTCCAAGTTGCAACCTCTCCAGCGGTACAACTTAATTTCATGCTGTTTATGCCGCCAGCGTTAACAGTTAACCCACCACCATTACAATAATAAAGAACCGAAAATGGGGCTTCTTTTAGAGCAGAGCATTCGCCTCTTTCAAAGGCCAAGTCCCATAGACCATCACCGAACAATTCGTCTACTGGGCCACTTGCACTGCCACCAACTTCAACTTTGGTGAAGTTGTATGAAGATTTTCTGTAAGTGCCAGTAACTAAGTCTGGAAGCTTAACATCTTGCTTTGGCGTAATCGATGCACTTTCGAAACGAATCGATTGTCCATTTATCGTTAACGCACCTGTAAAACCCGGAAAAGTACCCATGTTTGATTCTCCTTTTATTTTTTAAACTTGTAAATTTTCTTTATTTATAACATTGTTCTGGATTTTAAACTAAATGCCCTTTATTTAATTCTTGATTTTCATTGGAGCCCTATACGAAGCCCCACTTAAAAACTGATCCGCATCGTGTCCGTTAATATAGTCATAAATATAATCGTCTACTAACTCCTTAATCGTTGCATAATCGGTGGTGCTGTTTGATGCGGAACGAACAGTCTTGTTTAAGGCAAGCTCGCCAAAATCCTTAACAACTCTAGGAATATACGGCAAGTTGTCTTGGTCTTTGGAAGCAGTAGTAAACTTAAAGAAATATCTTTGTTCTGGATTGTAAGTACCTTCCGTGGAGTCAGCCAAAATCTCGCAAGCGAAATCGACGGTAATTTGTCCACTTACATTGTTTGTAACATCATATACATTAACTGTTAATGCCATTTGTGTCTCCTTATATTAAGAATAGCCTTCAGATGAAGTAGATGAGGTTGAAGAACTCGAAGAGCTTGAAGAGCTTGAAGAGCTTACGCTTGAAAGACTTGAGCTTGAAAGACTTGAGCTTGAAAGGCTCGAATCAGACGAAGAACTAGTAGAACTTGAAGACTGAGCCATTTCTGCCTGTGTCATGAAATACTCAACCCACATTGCGACCAAATCTGCCAAATCTGTAGCAGGGGGCGTTTCTCCGGGAGGAACATCACTTAAGCCCCTAATGATCGATCTCGTAAAACGAGTACCATCGGCCTTAGGAATGTTAGTGTGTACTTCCAACCAGTAATCCACAACTCCCGGAGTAGAAGTTTGAGCTTCAATGACCAATCCAGTCTTCAAGTCAAAATTGACTTGATATGTGCGATTGTCTTCATCGTTATAAATATTGATTACACCCATTTTTTACCTCTTAAGTTTTGCTTATATCTTTATTATTCGATAACCTTTTAAAACTACCTTCATGTATTTTGCAAAATCTTAAGGAACTCTTGGCAGATAATTGACTTGGTTGGAACCTTGAGGAAATCTAAATTCCTTGGTAGTCTTTCCGAACCAGTTAATTTGACCAGCACGAATAAAAGCACTGCCTTTTTGAATCAATCCATATTCTATTCCATCAGCCCTTGATTCGTAAATATACTGCCCCATCCTTCTCAATATTGCAAATTCGCTTTTTAAAAAGTCGCAAGGCAACGGCTTTTCCAAAGTTGCAGTTATAAAGCCGCCACCACTTGTAACACTTAGTATTTTAATCCAGCAAGTAGCATGAATGTTGTCTTGCAGTTCAAATCCAAATGGATATTCGTATTCATTTGCGCTCAATGGATTATAAGGAGCTATCAACTCCTGATTCTTAGCATTGTCTTCTAGTACAATTGTGGTTGCTCCAGTAAGCGCGTCTTGTTGCAACTGGGTTTCATATACGTCAACCCTCAAATGTATGTTTTCATTTAACAATTGACAGATATTATCGCAATACTTGTCCAATATTCTTTTGCCGCCATCGGTATCTATTGACTTGCTATAAACGGTTATTTTAATGTTGTAGTTCTCTCCCAATCCTCCCGGAATATATAACCACTCATTGGATACATTTCCCGGATCAACAGTTACCGCAACATATTCAGTGGGTATAACTTCCCTGTCTCCATAATAAACATGCTTTTCCATTAATGGGGAGTGCCCCAATGTTTTCTGAATAAATGCCCTTTTAGCCAATGTCCAGTTGTCTTGCAAAGGAATTTCTAGCTCGATTGAGGTAGTGCTTAAAACTTCTTTAATTTTTGCATACTCCATTGTTTTAAAGTGCGGCAGATCTTCATAATCATAATCATAATCTATAAATACAACTTCGTCACCTTTTCTGAATTGAAACGCATTATAAACAGAAACGGTTGAATTCCCAATAACAGCATCTGCCGTCAGGTCTGTTTTAGCAATAATATTCTTTTTTACCAGATCCATAAGAGAATCCACAAGAGCAGTTACGCCTATTACTTTACGTTTTGGAAAATGTGTATTAGCCATGATTCCTTATTCTAAAATGCTTTTAATCATGTTGGATATTTGTTCTTGTATTGGATTGTTTATCGCAAAATTTGCTTCCTCTTCTGTCTTCTTCATCTTGGTTTCTTTTCTAACAGTTCTTGAGTTAATTGGAATTATTGCGTTTGGGGTTTCTATTCCGGCCTTTTCATTGTCTTCTATATGCTGTTTTACTTGGGATAAATCTTCTATTGCTCCCTTAGATTTACTTATCATTTTAGAAAACAGATTCGTAAGTTCTTGCATTATCCGCTCGCTGATGGTTTTTCTCGACCGAATTGGAAATCCTTAACTGGATTTCTATAAGCATCAAACAACTGACCGCGAATAAAGCGTCTGCCTGTCAATTCCTGACCAAACAACTTAATCGTGCCATCTAATATGCCATCCATTGCGTTATTGGCTAGTTGACGTTGTGTAGTGCCGTAGGTTGATACGTTTGGAGCTTGATCACCAGTATATAATTCATCGAATCCAAATGATACAGCAAGTCTTGCAGCAATTAAAGGAATAGGATCTGGAAACTTCAACATGCTGACCAACGCACTGTCTGCCTGTAGAAATGTATTCTTTAAGCTAGTGACGGTTAACGTCTCCATATCGGGAATGTCATAAATAGTGGAAACTTCAGTAATGTCTCTGTTTTGAAATCTAATGACATCGTATTTTGAAAACACACTAGAGTCATGGACCCTTACATTTACATTCGTTCCAGCAGGAGCGTCAGAAACTATTTCGGTTTCAAATATCTTGGTTCTTCTTAGTGGAACTTGATAAAAAGCAAGAAGTCTGGAGTCAATTTCTTGTTGCGCCATCTTGATAAAACGTATAACCTGATTTTGGTTAAAAGAGGCTTGTTTTGTGGCAGGAGATCCCGGAGTAGGAACGCCGGGATTGTTATCACCCACTTTTACTGAAGATGGCAATAAGTCGATAAAATTTTGAATTGTTGCATACATGCTTATTATTTCAAAGCAATCTGTCGTCTTTCCTTCATTCCAAATTTTCTATTTCTCTTATTAATTCTTCCATTACGTTGTCTGAATCCCCCATATAAGTGTCAATGACCCAAACATCCATTTGTCTTGTTGATAAGCTAGGGGAAAGCCTTGATATTTTGCCACGAACTCCATCTCTGTCATTATCGATCCAAATCATTCTACCGCTCATTTGGGGCCAATTACGCCCCATTTGTTTTTCAATCCCTACTATTTCATCAAAGAATTGTTCAATGCCCAACACCTTTAGACATTTTTTGGCGTATCCTCCACCTGCCGCAGTCGTTAAATATAATTTTCCTTTCTTCTGACAAGTTTGTAAAAATCTATCAACATTATTTCTCTTAAGAAACGAATAGCTTGAAAATCCAGACTGAATAGTTAGTTTGTCTGGATTTTCTTTCGGACAATCAAAATCAACATCGGTTTTGAGAGTTCCATCTAAATCAATACAGAACGAATACATATTATGTCTTTTTCTGATCTGCTTGAGCCCTGATGCAGCATCCATTTGCTACGCTAAAGAATGGAGTTTTTGAATGTCTAACCTGATAGATCTTAAATGGAAACTTTGTTGCTTTAATTGACTGCTCAAATTTCTGACAAAACCCGGCAGGCATGCTTGTGCCACCAGCAACAACAATTTCAATTTCACCTTCTATTTCCGTATTCCTACTGGAAAATTCTTTAGCCATCAATGATACAACTCTGTCAATAACTTCTTCGTAATAAATCGCGAGAGCGGATAGAACACGATCCGACACATCATAATTCATTAAGTTCAACTCTTTTTCTTTTCTTTTCAATATCTTGCTTTTTTGGACGCCTGTTACTTTGGCAACCATTTCATCAATATAGTCTCCACTCTTTGTAACAGAAAATGATCCCAATTCCATCCCCTTAAGGGTTAGAGCAATATTTGACATCCCGCCGCCAAGAGAAATTGCAACACCAGTTAACGGAGAATCGCCTTCCTCAGATTTAGAAACTGGATTGGTATCGTAAGCAATTGCCATCGCTTCATTTACAGGTTTGGCCTTATATCCCATTTTATTGAAAAATCCTTGAAGTAGCATTTTGTGAAACAAATTGTCAATGTTTTGATCTACGGGATTTGCAGGAATTGAAAATCTAAGCGATTCGCCCTCTACGATGGGATCACCAACAACCGCTTTAATAATATAGAAAAGTAATTCTGAGCTTTCTTTAAGAGACGGGTTTAGTAACCCATTTGCCATTGGCCTTACTACTTCCCCTTTACCCATTGCATTAACTAGTTTCAGTGCGTCTTCCCCAACGATGAAATACTTGTCGTCTATTTTTACATATAGGTAGTTGCTTCTATCAAGAAGGTCTTTTGCTTCTTCTGACATATCTAGTGGATACAACATGTCTCTGTGAAATCTATTTTCGAATGTTCCGTCTTCTAATTGCCTTGAGACAACGATGTTTGATGTGCCAACGTCCACGCCAACTCCCGGCTTATATTTTTTCAAAACGTCTTTTTGAGAGTTTTCAACCTTGATGGGTTTCGATGAGACATCTCCGAGAATATCATCAAGTACATCTGTTTTGTTTTTTTCGCTCATATTTCTCCTTTAATCGTCTAAATCTTTTAATAGATCTATTGTGCTTTGAACTTCCTTTTCATCTTTTTTGACTATTTTAACTTCACCAATGTCGTCAAAATTGGACGTATTGTTGCCACGTTGAACGGTCATTGACTCAGCCAATCTTTCTAAGGATCTAGAAGTGTCGAAATTGTCATTGCCTTCCTTGGTAGCTGAATTATTATACAGGTTCGTGCTTGTATTTTTAAGACTATTTTCAACCATTTTCGACAATGATTGGGAAACGGCATCTGCTATCTGTTGATGGTCAACATTGACATTTATTTGTTGTACTGGTGCCGCAGAAGTGGCAGGGGCTTGTCCGTTTATAACTTTAGCTAGAAGACTTTTTAAGTCGCTAAATTTCTCACTGTATTGTCTTTTGCTATAATCTGCCATATTAATTAAAGGGTTCTTATTTTTGGCAGTGGGGATTGGATTTGTTTTTTCTTCCAATCGTCCATATCGAATTCATTATGGTGCATGCACTTTTGATTTTTGCAGATGAATATAATTTTTTTATCTACAAAATCAAAGTAAGCGGAAAGATCTTCGTCTTTGTCGCTTAAGTATATTTTTTGACATTTTCCACATCTGAAGGCTATTTGCATAGCTCCATTATACAAATTTTGTGGAAATTAACCTGTAATTAACCGTTGACAATCTTATTTAAAGACTTTTTGGCTGTCGTTCCTCTTTGTGGTTCCGTTGTATTAAGCCCTGCCTCTTCTATTGGATCTGAGGATGCTGCGACAGACGCTGGAGCGGGTGCTGCTGCTGGTGGTGCTGCGGGTGCTGGAGCGGGTTGGCCCCAAGAATTGACAACCTCTATTGATTTTTGATATATTGCGTTGCCAGCCTCAATCGCACTAGCAATAGCATTTACAGCGTTTACGTTGGCCTCACCAAAATATTTATCGGCTGTTCCCGGACCACCAACCATGTCTAACTGTTTCATGATTTGAGGAATTTTAGCATAATCGTCTAAAGACGTTATGGATTTTAAAATTTTAAATACTTTGGCTTGTTTTTCTTTTTCTGCTTTTTGGTTTTTTACATTCTGATAGCCTTCTTTAAATTTCTCTTTTGCTGGAGCTAACATGTTTTTAACGCCACCCACAAAGCTTTCCCCCCAATAAGCTTCTTTTAAAAGTTTTTCGTGTCCGGCTGCTTTGATTTCTTTTTCTAGAAATTTGATGTCGTTTTCGTTAAAGTCTCCATTCGCTATATTTTGGGCACAAACCAAAGTCTTGTGCGAAAGGATTTCCTGTCCGCATTCATCTAGCCTTGATGAAACTTTAATCATTCCCTTTACTACTTCGACTTGTGCTGCTTTATCCATATTATTTCTCCATTCTAAATGTTTATATCTCGGCGGTAACTTCTTTATAGAAAGATTTCTTTTCTCTTGCTCAAGATTTCTTTTGCCATATGCTTCTATCAAAGCCATTATTTCACCTACCTGCTTCTTAACCTGCTTTAATTTATCTGGACTACCATTTAACTTGTCTAATTCTTCAGGGGAAGGCAAATATTTAATTTGGGCCTGAATTCCGGACAATGCATCTTGGTCAACAAAAGACAACCCATGCATTTTTAAGCCATGAATTATCTTTTTTAGCTGTTCAAAACTAGGGTCCATTATGGTCTAACTGGTAAATGAGGAGAAACAACCATTGCGGGACTTAACGATTTAACCGATTCACTGCTTCTGCCCGATGCACCACTAGCCATTTTGCCTTCTTCTAAGGCTGCATCTTGGTCGTCATCCCTAGTTCTCTTTCTAAGACTTTGAATTGAAGAGGTAGTAATATCTGTTAAAGCCTGTAACATTTCATCAATATGCTTGTCGAAAGCTTCGATTTTGCTTCTGATTTCTTCATCTTCTTGGCTATCCAAGCATTCTTCGACCTTAGTTTGAAGATCTTCCATGACTGCAATAAGGGCTATTACTTTTGCAACAGATCCTTTCTTTTTTCCGCCCTTTTTGACTTCTTCGGCTTCTGCCGTAATTAAAATATGATTGCTGAAAATATTATCGCTTTTTTGCATAATTCTCCTTTTAGTCTTGATTATACCACATGTTTTGAATTCTTCGTTGCTTTTCCTTCTCAATTTGTTCCAGCTTTTCCTTTGTTTTTTTAAGATTTACTTGGAACTCGGTTCGATCTTTTCCAACAAAGGCGTATCGGCTAGAATACTTAGAGTTTTTATATCGATTTCTTGCCTCTTGTTCATCATCCGCTTCAATTTCTGTTACCAACGTCTTATATCCCGGCATAAAATCAAAAACATCCCATATAAATGGAGGCGGCAACAAGTTAGGCTCACTAATCCTCTTTACTTTTTTCTTTTTAAAGTTCATCATATTTTATTCTTAAACTTACGCTGAAACACCTATCCATGTTTAAAGCTTTATTTTATAGTTCGGATTGAAATGATACAAAGGTTATTCTATTTCAAATTTGAAATATAATCGCAATCATGGAACCTAAAAATAAAAACACATATTTAACTTTGGATGCAAGGAAAAAGATATACCTACAGTCAAAAACCATAGAGTATGTTGAAAATGGCATTATTATAACTGATTGCTCGGGTTTTATTATATATGCAAATCCATATGTTTACAATCTGACAGGATATACTCAAGAAGAGGTGATTGGTAAAACTCCAAGAATATTTAAATCTGGAATTCATACTGACGCATTTTATAAAGACATTTGGGATACAATAACCAGTGGCCGAAAATGGAAAGGAGAAATAACCAATAAGAAAAAGAATGGAAACTTATGGGTTGAATTCTTGATTATTACCCCAATAAAAGACGACAACGGCGAAATCGAGTTTTATGTGGGTATTCAGCAAGATACAGAAAAAAATGCCGATAGGAACAAGTCTGAACTAAATATTAAAACATCTCTTACAGAATTAAACGATTTTATAAAGAGTAAAAACCAAGAGAATTCTCACTCGGGTACAAAACAATAACAACTTACGATGTTTTAAGTACTTTATCTAGAAAACGCTAGATATTTGTCTTTAAAAGGCTTAAATCCAAAATATTTATACATTTCTGTTATTTCGGGGATTTGATTTTTGGCATCGTCAGAATATGGTTGTGGACTTACAATAAGAAGTTTTTGTGTTACCTTCGGGTCTTTTAGGGCCATTAGCATCATCTTTTTACCCCAACCTATCCCGCGATATTCTTCATCTATCCAGAAAGCAGATAAAATATGATACTTGTCGGACAAGTTAAATTGTACCACCAGCCTTCCGACTTCCTTTTTTATTAAAATTCCGTCCACGCTCCTTTTATCTGAAAGTTCAAAATATTCAATATCTTCAAGCTCGTCTTCATCGGCAACGCATAAAACAAATCTAATTCGGTCGCCTTCGTCTCTTCGATCAATGAAAAGAGAAGACGGATCTATTTCTTGTGCTATTCTAAATATTTTCAAATTTGAACGCCTACTTCTCTAAGCTCTTTATTGGCTTTTTCTATGAAGGCACCATTCGTCATGTTTTGCAACAACTCTTCCATGTTGCCACCTTCCATATAATCTGTCATACTTCCTGTTTGATGTGCGGCATTTAATCCAAGACTAATGGCGGCACATTTATCCTTGACATTGGAACCCTGTGCGCTTTTCATTAGCTTAAATATTCTTTCAACATTTTCTCTTGTTTCTACGATGCCTTCTGGACCCCATCTGTCCATCCATGATTTAAACACCACAACAGAGAATATTTCTTCGGCAAGAGTTAAACTGTTTTCCACAATGTATCCTAAAGTTTCTTCGTCATTATAGTCGAAAAACTCTTGTATCAAGGTAGATGAATCAACATCTTGGTTGTGAATAGCTTGTTCTGCCTCTTCTTCTGTTGCATAGTTTGTATTAAACTGAATGTTAAACCTCTCTATCCCATCGTTTAATAATTCGGTTTTATTTTCTTTAAGATATGCCCGAATCGCATTAGAAAGATTCGGCATATTATTGATTTCTTGTTTGATCCCAGCTAACAAAAGGCTCTTGGCGTTTCCGCTATTGTAATTACTGTCAGGATAAGCATTAAAAAACATTTCATCTGCTGCATGTTTTATAGCGTTGCTACCCCAACCATCTAACTCCTCAAGGCGAGAGTTTGCCCAGTCTGAGGGGTTTACAAGAGCATGACTACCAAGCCATTGTTGATATACACTTATCAAATCCACCAACAAAACATCACAAACATTATTCAACACATTTTCAATGTTGTTTATTATATTTTCTTTTCTTTTTGGCATTCCGGAAAAAGGTTTGGTTCGAATCGTGTGCAGCTTGTATTCCATTTCGTAAAACTTTTGCACCTTGTCATTAAAACCCAGTCCCGATGCATCGTCTGGATTGTCTTCGTCAATACTCAGTTCGTGTTGCGGCTTATATTTCCAAATTTGTGCTTTTTTAATCATTGAGGTGCTATTTGCCGTAACTCCAATCCCAAATAATTCTGGAAAAGCTTGTTTTGCCCTAGATAATGTTGTGCCATGCCAAACACTGTCTTCAGAAGAAAAACCATCAAAATATAACTGATTGTTTTTGTACAGCGTCTTTTTCTTAAGCCAGCCGCCATATTCTACATCCTCATATGTTACCCTTTTAGGCTTTTGTACAGCTTCTTCATCTTCCTCATTTAGAACATCGTTCTCGTCATCCTCCTCCTCTTCTTCGTCATAATACTCATTCAAATCTGATTGCGGATCAATCCAAGGAATCTGATATATAGCCCTAACTCTTTCTACGGGAACGCTTTCTGTAATTCGGTATTGCTGCACAGATGCAATCAATAATGCGTCTGGTATATTCCCACTTAAAATGTCTTTTAAAGACTTTGCAAAATCTTTCATATTCATGGGCTCTAAATAGTTGTGAATAACATTATATGGAGAAGTTTCTTCTTGTGCTGTTACAACATCTACGAAGGCCGTCCCGTCATTTTCATTGCTCCAAAATTGCCCAGCCTCAAACAATTCCTCTAATATTTCTGCCCTCTTTTGAGTAGGTTTTAAGTCTTTTCTAGCCAAAATCTTGTTTACTTTTTCTTTTATGTCATCTATTGCATGCCCAAGTTTGGTCGCCTCTATTCCCGCATCGACATCTGTTTTCTTGTTGTGTTGATGTGGATCTATTTCTATTAAAACTGGAGGGTCATTTTCATTTGCTTTATTTAAAGCATAAATTGCTGCCAAATTTTCGTTGGGTGTCAAATGGACCCCAAAATATTTGTCTTCTATTTCTGTTTCATCTTGACGTTGATGGACGATGCCGAATGGGGTTCTAACTTGTTCTTGATGCATTTGAAGTCTAGAAGGTTGCGAGTCATAAGACCAAGCGTTAGGGTCCAATGCCATTGCTTCTTTTTCAAGCTGTATCTTATACCAATTCATGAAAGTTTGACTTTAAAATTCCTTTCGTTGTTTCCAAAATAACATTCGGATATTTCAAATGTAACATTTACCGAAAACTTGTTGTCATATTTTTTTCCCATGCCTTTTTTAACATATGCTATCGTCGCATGCGGCTTATATTCTGGATGCTTGTCGTTATGCGGAAGGCAATTCAATTGAGTATGAAGTCTTTCAAGGGTTTTACTGGTAACGGTTAGTTTAACCACATCATATTCATCACACTCAAAGATACTTGATTTTCCAATTGTCACATTGCCGCCCTTTTCTCCTTCAAGACATTCTCGTACAGCTTTTTGGTCATCTATAGTTAGACCATATTTAACAGTAATGTGAGGGTCTTTTTCCAACCCATTTTCTGCTTCGCCAGCAAATAAGTCCTCGGGATCTATTTCTTTGCCCAAGGCCAAAATTGTTTTTTGTACATCTTTGGGTAGATTGATATACACCCAAGAATAACTGTGCCCATTAACTCTTTTTGCGATTTTAAATATTTTCATCCTTTTTCATTCTGCATCATTTCACGAAATACCTTGTATAATATCATCTAGCCCCGTAAGGCTGTAAAACAAGAATACCAATAAAAAGGAGGTTTGTTATGGATAAGAATCAGAATAATATGAATAGAATATATGAAGCTCTGAATTTGCTTTATTTGGCCACTAAAGATCAACAAAAAGAATATTTCAAGACGTTTAATGAAATAAATCGTCTTTCATTTTTGAAAGAATTTAGCACAATTAAACTTTGTGCGGCAAGGCAAACCGGACACACAACGGCAATTTGCAAGTTTCTTTCAAAACGTAAAAAAGAAAACTGGCTAATTTTAGCAGATATGGACCACCTATTATGCGGTGTAAGAAGAATGATAATTCACGGAAAAGAAGATAATGATAACAGAGATAGATGCGATTGGGAATCAGTCGAATTTAAAGAAGGCGGGTCTGTGAAAACGGGATCTATACATGATGGGGGCCGTAGATATAAATATAACAAGTATCGTGGTTTACAACTGGACGGAATAATTATAGAATGTGCGTCTTTTTTAAGTGCAAGTAAAGTGGAAGGGATTTATGATGATTTAGGCCCATGCCTTTATTATACCAACGGCGTTATTATATTTATGGAATAACCTTGTGTTTGTCATAAAAACCCCTTAACCCATTGGGATATTCATCCCTAATACTCTGTGGCGAATAGGCCCATTCATTCCAATCCGCTTCTCCCCAAATTACATCTTTTTTGGGAAGCGTCTTGGAAATAATTACATACCAAGGCCATTTTTGTTCGCCAACAACAACCGATTCACCATGAAGAACTGCATATTGTCTGTCTAAAGCTACATAGTCGCCAATCTTTAACGAGTGGTCATCTATGTATTTAAATGAGGACTTATTACTTCCAGTTTGCAATCCTTGTATTTCTCCATCTAAAAACTCATAATAATCACTTGTATTATTAAATCCATAAAGGCTCATAAATGGATATCTTCCTCTCTTACCCATTCTTAATATTTTAGATTTCTCATCGTTTAGAAACTTCAACATATCTTTTTTATCTGGCGGTACGGCCCGATAAACAGTAATAGTACTCTTTCCATTATTCATCGCAGCAAAGGTTCTAGGTGCGGATTGTCTAATTGTCGATAAATAGCCATACGGGGTTGTGTCTTTAAGAATGTCGGCTACAGATACGGATTTCTCAGAGGAGAATACTCGACCCATTCTATGGGCGTTATAGTTTGACAAATCCATAAGTCCATCTTGCGAATGAGCCGCCTCAAAATCTTCACCAGAAGAATAGTCTTTAGTTTTTCTTTTTAACTCCTCAATGTCTTGCACTGGGTCATATTTAGATATGATGAAAATTTTCATGGTGCTTTTAGGGCGATGGTGTAAATTGCCGGACTTTTGGTTGATTTTAACATAATTCGTATTTCTAATTAATAAGAGCGAAGTCCTTTCCTAAAAAACTTTTAACGTATAAAACCCTATCCGTCAAGCCAGTTGTCGAGATTAATTGTTGAAGGTGTTAGCATTTCTATCGGCAACTTATAACTCATAGATGGAATCATATGTGGCGCAACAATTGAAAAGAGTTTATAAGCGTCGTCTTTGTTAAATCTAACATAATGTCTATGGTTCGGATTTACAGGGCTTGAGCTTCTTCTAATTTCTTGAATAACTCCAGATATGTTGAATTTTTTGTATAGAAACTCTATAACTTTAAGATTGTCGGCATAGTTAAATCCCTGCGTTTGCAGACTGCATGTGTTTTTACATCTACTTCCGTCATCCATATACCAAATAGCTAGGCTATAGTCGTCAAAGCTTGAACTCATTAAAAGGTCTAACGGGAAGATTTTCTTTCCACTGTGATAAAAGTCGCAATACATCTCTTTTAGGTTTTCATTTTGCATGGTTCTTAGCAATATAGAAGAATATGTCTTTCCATTTTGGTTGTTTTTTATGTTTCTCGTTTTTAGCTTGAAGTTTGGGGCCGTTAACGATTTTAGTATCTCGCTTTTGTACTCTACATATTCTTTTTGCTTGTCGGAATGATTGCATTGAAATATACCGTTGTTAGTTATGTTGCCATCTCCAAGCAGAGATCCAATTAAAAACTTTTCTTGTTTTTCTGATAGTTTTTCATGCAACCTCAATTTTTTCATATTGCATGGTTTTTCAACTATTAGTCCAATTTCCTTAAGTCTCCTATATGCAACTGTCACACTACATCCAATTGTTTTAGCTATTTCCTTGCAGTTTAGACCAGCTTCTAGCATTGACCTCGCGTCACTCTCATTTATTGTAAACTTTCTATTTGAAAATGCATTTTTATTGGTCTTATTGGGATATCTATTGCCTATTCCAAAAAATATTCTCCTCCGCCACACTGTGGCCTTGCTCCCTATGCCATATTTCTTTGCAATTTGGCCGTCATTTAGGTTGTTTTCTAAATAATCTTTTCTAAGGGTAGCTTCGTCTAAAAACGAATACTGATCGTCAATCTTGTATACTTTGTTGTTTTGCATAATGCCTCCGTAAACACATTATACAAAAACATTTGCAATTTTGGTTTAGATATTATTATATATTCGTATTAGGAACTCTTGAACATCATACGGAACCAGCGAGAGTTATGACTTACAATTCCATTCCCGATAAAATTCTCAGTGGACGGAACCTCTATGTCATATACCTTTTCCAAGCCATAATATGTTGGGGGCTGTACTAATTTTTCAACTTCGAAATCGTCATTATATACCAACAAATAATCATTTTCCGTAATGTCTTTAACAGGCACATACTGTTCTTTTAGCGGCAAGTAAACAAGATGTTCGGCAGAAAGCCTTATTTCTTTAGACTTTGTTTTTAAAACAAAAGTTTCTTTAAATCCGCTTTCCCATATTTTAGACGCAGATTCATATGTAAGCTTGCCATTGAGCATGGATGCAACCGAAACGGTGTTTCCACTGGAATGCAAGTTATAGATATCCACAATACTCTTATAAAACACTTCATTGTTAATGGTGCAGTTTATATATGTATCTGCCGACATACACCTACCCCCCGGCAAAGTATGACTTGGCACTGAGATAATAGCCATGCTAGGAAGCTTACTGGATTTAACATCTTTCTTAATAGCTTCCCACTGAGTATTAAATTCCTGATATAAAGATTGCATGGAAGAAAGAGCTTGTTGCGCCCATCCATCATCATTCCCAGCACCACCATAAATAGCTCTCTTCTGTTGGAAATTCATTCCAAAAATAGCTCTTCTTAATGCCTGAATAGATGCGTATAAGATCACTGGACCCGTCCATTCAGTCGGCATAGTAGCTAAATCGCTATAAGTTCTAGAAGAAGGAGGCACTGCATTCATCATCATTAGCCCCATTCTCAAAAAGCTAAGTAATGCTTCTTTGCTGTAACAAGAGAACTTGTATGTAACTTCCACTGTGTCTTCAGGAGTCATTAACCTATCAAAATAGATCTTTCCGTCATAATCTGCATACCAACCATCATCAATAATTCTTTGATTTAAGTAGACGATTGGTTTCCAGTCGGGAACCCAGTTCCTATAAGTACATTCGTATATAGTTGAGAACTTGCTTTGTTTGGAAGTTACACCAGTATAATTAATACTTGCGCTTCCATCGCCTTTTACTTTAGAGAGAGAGCCACTAGCTTTTGGTTGCCCAGTCCCAACACAAACAAGCACGACTTTAAGGGTTGGCTCTTCCGTTTGTGAAGATTCATCCGGCCAAACTTGAGGCGCATAGTCCGTCTCGGAAGATGAAGATTCGGAGGACATATTCATGCTGGATAATGAAGAATCCGACATCGAAGAGTTCGAAGATGTACTAAAAGAAGAAGAAGTTGAACTACTGTCAACACTAGATGTAGATTCCGAACTATTAGCAGACCCTGAAGAAACCTCGCTTAGAGAAGAGCTTGTTGAATAAAAGTTCGACGCAACCAATGTTTCAAAAACCGTAAATTTCTGGCCATTGTTGAAGTAAACGTCGCCCTCGTTCGCCTCATATCCTTCCTCGGCATCTAACTCAAAACTATAATAAACCTTTGTTCTTTTATCTTGATTCTCTTGTTGGATTCTCATGCCAACATCTCTGTAAATAGGTATATGAGTCGCTTCATATATCAATAGATTCTCGAAGTCTTGGAGCAATTGAATAACTCGATTGTCTAATTTTTGCGATAATCCTCTACCAACAAAATTTAAATAATTGTCAAAGCTTCTAACTTGAATAGGCATGACCAATTCTTCAACACTGGCTGTTTCATCCCATTGAAAAGTCCATTTATCATAATATGTTCCAAGTGGTAAATTCTTTGGCACAAACCATTCGATATAAAAGATTCCAGTATATTCCATTTGAGCCGAAACCGTATCAATAATAGTAGATCCATCGGCAGAGATGATTTCCACCAATGGTTGAGCCGCAGGGTTCATCAATTGCCCGTTCCGTTGGAATCGGCAATATAATCTTACAAGCTCATTCTGGATTGCGGTGTCTCTTGTTTGGATAGGCATATTATTTCTTCTTTAAAATACATGTTTTGCATACAGGAAATACAATATCTGACAAGTTGAAACTTGCTTTCTTTGTCTTATTTTTAGCCTTATGTTTTTTAGCAACATCTCGATCATACTTGGTGCCCTTGCATTCGGGAAAAAGTTGTGTGTCTAAGTGGCCTTTGGGTTTGCCAAAGTCCTTGCCATGCCCACAACCTTTACCGCATTTACTGATTTTAATTATTCGCATTATACAATTTCCTCATAGCACACCTCATAACCCATTGTTAATGCGGCAGTTCCGGTAGAAATGTAAAGTGCCTGATCTGGCGTTAAGATGTGAATATCATCATTAAAATGAGAAGTAGTGCTTGCGTTTGATTCATCAATCATGAATGCTGTGGTGTCTAGTCCATAAACCCTGTTTGCGCTCAATAGGGGAGAAGCATATGCTGTTGTTGCTGTCCATCCAAAAATATGACCAGCGATACTTTGTCTAAAAGGTATGGGTTGTTTGGTATTTTCGTGGATATAGCGAATTGTACCAGAAGATGGCGTGATCGAAAATTGACCATCGGCTGCGGTATAAGCTACTGTAAAGGTTGTGCCATAGGATGTAAATGCAGTATCTAGTTTACTTTCCAATTCCGCCGCCAATTCAGTTCCAGTATAAAATCCTTCAGCCAAAGTTACTTTTACGGCAAGCGAGTTTGGCCCTTGCGTTTGGAACCAAAGGTAATCGTTGAGTGACGAAACAACATATGTTCCACTTTTAATTCCCCAAGAATAATCTCTTTGCGTTGAATTGGCGAATGTTAGTTTTATTGAGTTGACTTGCCAGCTTTTTTTAGAGGCTATAGTTACATTTAGTCCAGTAGAGGTTATATCTGCTGCACCTTTTACAAGAATTGGGTTTCTTTTTGCTTGGACTCGATCTATAGAAGATCCATTTGGTCTAAGAATTCTGTTTGGATAGTATATTATTGACATTTTTTCTCCTTATTGGTCATTATTCTGTCCAATATTTCAACGCCAAAATAACAAAACCCTGTATGTCTACGCAAATTTATTTTCTAAAAACAGGTGATAGCTTTTTAATTTGTGCCACAGGTGATTTATTAACATTTGTAGCTTGCCTAGATGGGTTTGGATCAGGACGTTTAACGCTACCATGGGATGTAACTCTTGTGGTGCTACGATTTGCACCTTTTGGCATTGTTGGCATTGGTTTGCCAACAAGATTTACAAGTCCTTCTTCCTCTGTGGGGCCGTCAAGATCACCTTCCAAATCAATAATGTCTGCCCTTTCTCCTTTCCCGGAATCTCCAATTAAGTCTAGAATTTCTGAGGCATCTCTATCTCTTAAAGAAGTCACACTCCTAACTTTTGATATTTGTTTGCCTTTTGGAGCAGAATCATCTTCTTCATCTGCATCCCTATCTATAATTTCATTTTGTGTAAACTCGTTTTCCTCTTGTTCCATCTTTTTCATAAGAATCTTGTTAGCCTCCGCTGGCGACACGAATCTAACATAATTCTGTTTTATTATGTTCTTTAACTCATTGCTGGAAAGCAGCTTTTTGACGGGGAACTTTGCCAAATCTATGGGACTATTAAGACCCAATGTTAAATCTAGATCATTTACCATTAACGAAGCATATTTCTCATTAACAATGTAAGCGGGAACATCGATTGATTCCTCTAGCCTTTTTTGCTCTTCCATGACAGCATATTGTCTAGGGTTTCCCTCGTATTTTGACAAATCAATTGACGACTGTTTATTCTTATTCCTATGTAAAGCGTCATAAAAAGAGTTTAGATCTGTAACAAACCTTTTAAATTCTGGATTTTTCAATGCCTCTAGGTTTTCATTAGAGTCTTTCACTTCATCTTCTATTTCGTCTTCGTCCTTAAACGAATAAGGTATATCGTCAATGTTTGGGGGTGAGGTCGCCGCAATTTTGTCAACGATGTCTTTACTTGTGGTCGTTTTTCTTCCCTTATAAGGTTCAAAGTCTTGCGTGAAAAAGGTTTCTAGCGGGGTGCCCAACATACTCGTATCGTATTCAGTTTCCTCTGCGTCTTTGTTTTTTGATTGAACTCCAAACCAGTCAGGAAGGCCAGATTCTTCTTGTTCCATGTTGTCGTCTTGTGGTTCCTCAAATGTCTCTACTTCTTCCAGATTGGGCTCCGGATCTTTTATTACAACTCTTGCCTTTGCTTGCGGATTAAGTATTTTAACGATAGCGTCTTCGCCACCAACGTCTTCACGCATCTCTTCGACACTTAAAACCCTGAATGTCAAATTGGTTTCTTCTCCAACTATTTTTTCCAATTCTTTTTTGTCAATATTTCCGGTGGCAGTAATGTGGCAAATAGCTGATCCGTTTGTTATAGAGTGTAACGAAAAACTAATAGATGCTCCATCCTTAATGGCTTCTCTCATTTTTTTACTCAAAAATACTTTGCTGTTTATTCTTGTCGTCATTTGTCTCCTTTTAGTTTTGCAATTCTAAAACCCTGTTGTACACTTTATCAATCGCCTTTTTCCAAGAGTATTCTTTGTGAACCTTGTAAGTTAAATTTTTAGACTTATTAACAGCTTCTTGATGGTTTTCATAAACATATCTCATTAATTCTTTGGTTCGCTCGATTGATTGTTGACCGAACACCGGAAAAACCTGATCTTCATAAAACCTACAATGCTTTGCCAAATTGGACATATTTCCATTAACAACTGCTTTTGAATAGCCTTCTGGATGAACCAAAAAGGAATTATCGTCGTTTAAGTAATCAGTTTGGCCAGAACAATAAGAAGAAATAACTGGTAGCCCCACAGCCGCACTTTCGATCAAGGGCAACCCAAATCCCTCCCCCCTTGAAATCATAACAAAAGCATTTGCTCTTTTATAAATAGAAGGCATGTCTCTTTCTGGTATCTCTTTGTCATATAAAGAAATATGAGGCATCTCGGAATCTGGCTTGTTTATTCCAGACATCGTGTTTTTAAAGTCATTTAGTATTATATTTCTGTTATGGTGTACATCTGTTCTAGAAACTATTAACAGGCTTACATCATCCTTGTTTGAAAACTCTTCCATAAAAGATTTCAATAAAATGTCCCATCCCTTTCGGTGATTCCACTTGAATACGCTTATAAATACAAATCCGTTAAGTGGGAACTTAAACTCAAATGGTTTAATGTCTGGCCTGTATCTATCTGTATCAACACCTAACGGCATAACCTTTACCTCTGGATGAACACCGTTATTCTTACAAATGGTTTTGTTATAATTGGTTGGAACCCATATTTCGTTAAACATGTTTAGTTTTTCAACATAATCTTTGTGCAGGGTTTGAGAGTTCTCCATCATTGTGTATAACACTTTTTTGCCACCATGCATCGTTTTAAGCGGAATTGTCGCAGAAAATACTTTAGGGGCATCATCTTGAATTATTGTATTTTCCATTTTTTGTATTTGTTCGAGAGTAGACTGGTTTACTTCTACGGGACATTGCTGATTGTCTATTTTTATGGCCACATTCCTATCTGACAAACCAAAAGCGAACATTCTATTCATCTTGCTGAATCCAGTGTAGGATGTGAAATTGCCATACCAATGCAACTCTGGAATCCCGTCATAGTGAATTGTTTGGGGCGGGATGGCGGTTTGATCCTGATTATTCATTAATAAATCCTCTGTTTTTGTAGTTTTTTTTTACTCATTGATTCTGCTTGTTCCATATCTACGGGAACAAAAGACCTATCATATTCTGAGTCGTCATCGTCCTTGTTTGGATTTTTCCAAGATTCAACATAGTCTGGAACATAATCGTCATCCAATTTCTTGAGTTTTGGCCTTTCAGATGGCATAATCCATCTAACTTGTGCTAACTCATATGCTGTTTTTAAGGGTTTATCCATTTTTGTTCTTTGGTTATTATACCATTTTCGTGCTGTTTTTAACAGGTTAAACGCTTGCCAGCATGGAAATATTTAAGAACTATGATTATAAAGGCCATTAACAAAATATTCCTTAAGGTTGCGCAGAACGTTCCAATATTGATTGAGAAGTTCAACGTGGCTCCAGAAGTAGCCCAACAGGTCTTTGAACTGATTCAGCCGCTAGAAGGCAAAAACAAAAAGTTTATTACTAATTGGCTTAAGAAAAACCCACCTAAAGACGCTACGGGAGTACAAGTCTTACAGGATGAAATCAACAGACAAGTGAATTTCGTAGCACAAGAAGAGGCACAAAAAAAAGAAGAACTAGGTGTTTCTGAAGAAGTAATGGCAAAGATTAAAAAAGCAACGCCAATTGAGAAATTTCAGAAGTGGATTATAGAAGGGTTTAAAAACAACGCGATTGTAGAAACAGACCTATTAGGGCTAAAAGGACAACTACGAAGATTCAAAAAGCTTGTCGATAAAGGAGAGATTACTGGATCAGAAGCGGAAATAACGAGCTACAAGTCAGGAGCGGAACTAAATGCATTATTGTCCAAATATCTAAGTTCTGACGTTATTCAAAAACTGCCGCCTCCGGAAATGGGCTATACGGTCATGGAGGACCAAGTAATAGACGGCCAAAACGTCAAACTTCTTTCGGTCCATAAAAAAGAAGCGATGGAGGCTATTTCAAGAATGATTGAGCCACCTACTAGTTGGTGCGTAGGAAATGGCAGTTTCGGGATCTATCCAAGCCCAATATACTATTGTTTTTTAATAAACGGAAGGCCGGAAATATTAGTACACCCAGCATCAGGGCAATTAAAAAATGTTAATGACAGGCCCGTTTCAAATGCGATTCACGTAAAGCTAATTTCTGGAATTGTTGAAAAATACCAATTAGTTGATCCCGCCAAAATGGTTTCCCCATACGCAACCAGTAGCATGTATGGGAGTAGGGACCAAAATGCATACAAGGCTAGTATTGAATCTATTGCCGCAATTGAAAAAAATGTAGACAACAAGGAAGAAACAATTAAGGTACTAGAAGGAAACATTGACAACTTCTCGCTTCTTCCGGAAAATAAAAAGGTAAACTATCTTGATTGGCTCGCCACCAAAATAGATAAAATAGACATCTATACTTTCAATATTGTAGACTTAGAGCTATTGTGTAACTATTTGGAGCAAAATAACGACACTAGAATTTCAAAACTAGAGGCAAAAGTTATTAGTTGGCTACAAAGCGACACCTCAAATTTTATATTCTATCATGGCCGCATCCCCGACTTCCTAAAAACAGCAAGCACCTCTGCCGCCTACAAAGAAATTGTTGATAAATATGTGGACGAGCTTTCCAAAGGATCAATATCCTCAACAAAAGTAGATTCTTGGTTTAAATCTAAATTCAAAGAAAGAGCCAAAGAAGGCAAAGATGTTCCAAAAGAATGGGCGAATGCGGTTGCAAAAAGCATAATCAGTGTTGGCAGGGTTGCGCCATGCGCCTATGAATGGGTGCAAAATTTATTTTCACAAGGCCCAATGAACCCAACCAT
>JACCDG010139845.1_pt1 | contig 22412 bp, 21 predicted proteins | sample 7442471 | NCBI WGS metagenome assembly JACCDG01 (sample SAMN15323444, study PRJNA562643) | freshwater metagenome | isolation source: river surface water | place: USA:Blue River Watershed | collected 2017-08-17 | reverse complement strand
TCTTTTTCAGTAACGATCACAGCCGTTTTGTCTACCCAGACAATTCGGCCGTGGCAGGCTATATTCCATTTAGTCTCGCCACGTTCTTCTGTACACTCTGTAAAAGTTTCACCAAGAATTCGAACATCTTCAGCTAGATGTTCAACACCGTTTTCAAAAATTCGCCAAACTAATTTACTTCCGTTGTGTTTGGTGTTAAATCGTATGTGGTACTTGTTCACTCGAGACCCATGGATTTTCTAATTTTAGTTGCGCTGATATTGTGTGTTGCGTCATCGAACACTTCTTGTTCGATTTTGTAACCAACATCTCTACCATAGGTAATGTTTACGATATTTGGCACGACTTGTATTTCGTATTGGCCTTGATAAAGTGGATCAAGGTCTCGTCTAATAAAAGCTTTAACTTGTTCTATGGCAAACGGATTACTGCCTAGCCATCCTTGACAATCTCTGATTTGAATCACAACCTGTCCAGTCTTAGCAATAGCACGTTCGAACAATGCTCTGTGTCCCGCATGCCATGGTTGCCAGCGTCCTAACATTTGAACAGTTTCTTGTTGCCACTGAAAGATGGGGCGTCGACGATCATCTAGAATATGATCCGCTACAAATTCTGCCCATTTGTCTGCGTCCTTTTCTGTAATTCTAAAATCATACACATCCGGTGGAACAAACATTTTGTTTGTGTCTTCGTAACGGCCAGCATCAATTGTGTCCATCCAAATTACCCAATGTGCCTTAAAGTTATGACGCATTTCTGGTAAAGGTGCTACAAAGTCTACAATGACGTAGTCTGTGTTTGACTCATCCGCTAAATCTCGCATACGCAAACTTTGGCGAATACGTCCTTCCTTACTGAAGTCCCAATCATTATAATGACGTCTAACTTCGTCAGCGTTAAGCCAACCTACGGTTTTGCCGCCAGCTTCTAATTGCTTCTTTAATCTTTCAGCTAAAAAGGTCTTACCAGCACCTGGTAGACCCATAATTAAAATTCTATTATTCATATTTTATTACCTCTACTCCTGATTTTTCAAGGAACTTGACGCCCGCATCATCTCGATAGTTTTCACCAAAATAAACACGACGAATGCCTGACTGATAAATGAGCTTGGCACAGTCGAGACAAGGCATGTGAGTGACAAATAGGTCAGCCCCAAGACCACTGTTAGTAGACTTCGCCAATTTCGCAATAGCATTTGATTCAGCATGTAATACCTCAGGTTTTGTTACAAGACGATACCTGTATTCTTCTTCGGCATCTTCGTTGTATTCGACGTGGGGCCAGCGTTCGTAGATCTCATCAGGGTTAAGCCATCCGCCTGCTCCACGATCCATCCATTCTTTGTCTTCACAGTTATTGTCCCAGCCTGCGGGCATACCGTTGTAGCCATAACTGATAACTGTATCGTCTTTGACAACAACGGCACCTACGTGTAAACGACGGGCATGACTGAGCTCTGCTGTTCGCTTTGCCCAATCCATGTATAAATCGATATACTTTTGCTTCATTCTTCTAGCAGATCAAGTTTGCCTGGCTTGTCTTTCCATTCTTCTGCGTCCGGCAATGCTTCCTTACGTTTAGTAATCACCGGCCACTTCTTACTTAGTCTGCTGTTAAGTTCTGTCCAAAATACTGTGTCCACATTAACATCATTATCTGGCACAATAGCATCTACTGGACATTCGGGCACACAAACGCCACAATCAATACATTCGTCAGGATCAATGCTTAAAAAGTTAGGACCTTCGTGGAAGCAATCCACTGGGCAAACATCTACGCAGTCTGTGTGTTTACATTTAATACAATTTTCTGTTACTAGGTGTGTCATCGGTAACCTCTTATAGATTAGCCAGTCTTACAAGTGTGGCAGCTAAGTTAATTTCTGGATCAATAACTAGAGTGTGATCAACTAACCCTTGTTTGATGATCAACAATGCTTTATCTTGCTGTGCTTCATCTCCAAACACTACAACGTTGTCATACATCCAGCGGAAGATGTCTTCCATCTCCTCGGGTCTAGCTTGACTACAAATTAGTTTACGTGCGTCTCTGATTTTACCTTGTTTGAAAAGTTCAACCATTTCGAAACGATAGTCTGTGCTAACTTCGCTAGTTTCCGGTGCGTGTAACTTTCCGTCAAGGCTATTCATTTGTACATTATTGATACACTTACGCAGATCCGGGTAAGTTGCTTTAACAAATGTGTCAAGTGTGTCCAATTCAAAGTCTACACCTTCTTCTACTAGGATAGTTGCCACACGAGCAGTAAATTCAGTAGCATCAATCTTTTCAAAGTGAAAGCCTTGACAACGGCTGTGAATAGCTGGAATAATTCTGTTAGGGTAGTTACAAGTTAAAATAAATCTTGCTGTTGTGTGATATTCTTCCATAACACCGCGAAGAATGGCCTGTGCGTTTGGAGTTAGATAGTCTGCTTCGTCTAACAATACAATCTTGAAATCACCAAACGGAATCATTCTAACAAAGTTTGTGATCTTGTCGCGGATAGTGTCTGCGTTATTTTCACGGCTGGCGTTGATCTCCATGACGTCTAAGTCATTGATTCCTAGTTCATTAAACAGCACTTTAGCCAGTGTGGTCTTACCAATTCCCGCATTTCCGCTCAACAGCAAATGAGGAATAGACTTATCGCTAACCCAACGTTCTACTTGTTGCTTTTGATGACTGTCTCTAAAGACATATTCATCGATTGTGTTCGGCCGATACTTCTCTACCCATAGTTCCTTCATTGTGCTTCCTTTTTTCTTTCTGGTAAGTTAAATTTTTTAGTAATCTGATCTAGACTTTTTTGTATAGTACAATGGACTGTTTTTAAATCATGAGAAGTAAAAGCACAATGTTCCGGAGTGCTTTCAATTAGGTCTAAACATTCTTTAAGTGTTAAATCAATTAAATTATACAGTCTATCTTTTTCGTATGTGCTACTAAATCCTGCTTTGCTTATTAATTCGTCTTTCATACTATTTCCTCGACTATACCTAATACTTCTGCCGCAATAAGGAGAGCTCCTGCCCAATATAAATTCCCGGCAATTAACACGGCTCCTGCGCCGATGCGTAAAACGCTCTTTACAAGGCTAACATAAAAATGTCCCTTGCTTGTATCTTTAGGTTGAATATTTAACATAGGAGGATGGTGCGGGCATCGACCTTGGTTGTAATCACAATCGGCGCTGTATTCTTTTTTACAAATATCGCAGTTCATCTTATTGTCCTCATCATTTTTTCTGCTTCAGCATCTACTACTCGTTGACGTAGTTCAGTGGACGAAAACGTATGCTCTCTTTTGTTAAAGTAGAATTTGATTCCTTTGGAAACACACTCTGCTCTGCCCGTAAAATCTCTATTTTCGTATTCGTCACCTAGTATTCTAACATTAATAGGGTAAGAAAGCAAGATATCTACTAGATCTTTTTCTGTTGCGTAAACCACTATCTCGTCAACGTACTTACATGCCTGTAGCTGTACATATCTTTCAAAAATACTTTGAACTGGCTTGTTCTTTTCTTTCCTATCAATTGTAGGATCTGTTTGAAGTCCAACAATCAAGTAGTCGCATTGTTGCTTTGCTTCTTTGAGCATTATAATATGCCCGGCATGAAATAAATCAAAAGTGCTACAAGTAAATCCAATTTTCATTTTGACTCCTTAATAGCTTTCCACATCCTCTTTTGATCTTGCTCTTTAAGCCATTCCTCTTCTCCGGCAAATTGCGGACAAGAATTGAGTGCTTCGTCAACTAAGTGCTTTAGTTGGTAAAGATCTTGTTTAACCATCCATTGATTAAAACCGTCATTATACGGAGAGCAAATTTCTGCTCTCATCTTGTGTACTTGCTGTACTATAGTAGGAATATCCCAGGTGATGCGAAAGCCCATAATAGTTTATTATAGAGGTTAAAAAAGGGTCTGTCAAGACCCTTTGGATTTAGAAAGCATCTTCTTCCATCGGTGGAGGAACGTATCCGTTGCCTTGATCCACAAATGGTTTTAAGTTTGGTGGCTCCCAGCCTAACGGCTTAAGAACTTTACCGTCTTCACGCTTGCGAACCTTGCCAGTTTCTTTGTCAATCTTAGCAAAGTTAGTTCGCATGACTTCTTTCCAGCCGCCTTCACCGTCAAATCCACCACTATGGATAGCACCAGTAGTAACAACAATGAAATCAAGTAAGGCATCTAACTGCTCTACACGATCGCCGCTGTCTAATGCTACTTTTAGTTCTTTCCATTCCTCTTCCATAAGGTCGAGGTATAGTTTGTATTGGTCTTTGTTTAGTTCGCCTACGGTTTGATCGCAAGCTCGCATAAACTTTTCTTGATCGCGAAATGGATTTGTCATGCTACACCTAAATATACGTCGTTTGGTTTTTCTTCTGCTTGTAGAAGAATAGCTTTGGGTTCTACCATACGAATGGTAAGTTCCTCACCGTTTTCTTCAACTGTGATGCCTCGTGTCCAACGACCGTGTTCGACATAAACCCATTCGCCGACTTTGACATCTTGCTGTTCTGGACCAATTGCCCAGACTCTGCCCCATCTCGGTTTTACACCATGACTTTTTCCGTTGTCGCTGGTTATGATGATACCGCTGGTTGTGCGTTGCTCATCAAACTCCATGTCAACAACTAAAACGTTATTTCTAAGTGGTTTGATTTGACCTTTAACTACGTTCATAGTTCCTCTTATTCTTCTTTCTTTCCTGTGTAATATTCGGAAACAACTTCTTCACGCTTACGTATAACCTTGCCACCGGGACCAATTTCGTCTCCACGAGCATTAACACGGGCGTTACCTACAGCTAAGGTAGTTTCGTTTCTAATGCGAAGTTTATCAAGATCGAGCTCTTTGCCCTGCATAGTACGATAAACTTTTTTAACTTCTTTTTGTGCCATAATAGCTCTCCTTTATATATGTACTTATCTCAAAAATTCCTGCCAATCTAGTCCATATTTGATACTGTCAATTTTATGAACTCCTAACAAGTAAAGTACATAACTTGCTACTGAACTTCCCCTACCTACACCCCAAACAATGTTGTGTTTACGGAGAGTGTCAACTACATATTTAAGTGTTCTAAGCAAGGGTAACATATTTCTTGCCCTAAACTCTTGAAGCTCGTCTATTAGGCGTTGATAGTTTTCTTTAGGACAAACATGAACTAGGAATCCCTCAATGTCCATATCCTTATACTCGTCGGGAATAAACCAATCACTTTGACAAGCTTGATCAAATTCTTCTTTGGTTACATTGGAAGACAGCTCTGATTCCAGAATAATTGGAACGAGCTTTTTGAGGTGTTGTGTGTTTGGAGAATCTTCGCAGACAAGTTGATCTAAAAGGTTACTTTGATTTTTATAAATCAAATCTATTAGATCTTGATCTTGAAAGATTGGCAGTCCAAGTTTATCCAGCTTCATCTAAGCATTTTAGCTGACGTTGATTAACTTGTCAAGACCTTTGTCTCTATTTTGATATTGTTGTTGTAATGTTTTTTGTCGACGAACAGACAGCTCTTCTCGGTACAGTCCAATTAGTATACTCATTTGTTGTCTAATACTGGGATTATTAGTCATCCAATATTTTTTACTAAGGTCCTGTAACCGATTTTCAACTTCAGCGTCTTTGAGCTGACTAAAGTCTTCAGCCAATGGATGTATCATGCGAATTCACCAATGTATTTCAAATAGACTACATCGCTGTAAGGCTGTTTCCATGCCTCTACAATTTTTACTCTAGATGAGTCTGCTGATAGTACTAACGGATTTACTTGATTTTGACTGTTCAATGTCAGTGTTAAAGAGTCTTGAGCAATTACGCTTTGACTTTGGAACTGTGTAAGTAGAACAGTTCTTGGAACTAGCACTAGTGTTCCGCTGGCGCTAGACAATGTTAGAGGTTCTCCGCCTAGTGTGTTAGTAATTCTAATACCTGTACCGTCAATAACTTGTTGTACATAATAATCAGTATTTTGACTTACACCACCAAATCCAGTTCCTGTGAATCTAATAGGCATGTTAACGTACATGTTAGTTGTGGAACCAACTGTCAGTCTGTTAGCACTACTACCGCTCTTTGCGAATGTAGATGTTCCAGAAGTTGTGCCTGGAGTAGGTCTAGTTGTTGTAATAGCGGCATACGATGCGGCTGACGATGATAGTTTAATGTTAACACCATCAATAAACGCATAATATGTTACAGTGGTACTTAATTCAGGAACACCAGTTACATCAGATAGTGTAACTGGATCGCCGTTAGCAACACTGGCAATACTACCGCCCATGACTAATACCGTGTTAGAACCCGTTGTGATATCGGAGTAAGCAATAGTTAACGGAGGGGCAGAAGCTGTTGCGGTAGTAGAAACACTGTTGACCGCAGTAATTAACACATCTCCAGATAGACCAGAACCGTATAGCTTAGATCCAGGTAAGAAAGTACCTGTACTAATATTGGCAGTTGGAAAACTGAATTCAGTGGCAGTTACAGAACCAGTCTTTCCATTACGTACACCACCTGTAGCAACAGTTAGGTCAATACCAATTTCTTGTTTAATTACGTTAGGACTCTCGGCAGCAAAAGTTATAGTTCTTTGTGTACCGTTGCTTTTCATTTCTAATCTAATTTTTCCATACTGATCTGCTTCTGGCCAGTCTGTGAATGTTAGAATATAATTACCGTTTACAGTAACAACTTGATATTCACCATCATTTAAACTTATGCCAGTATTACCAGTAACTGTGGTTTGATAAGCAGATTTGTAGACTTTGTCTAATACAGCATTCGAAATTAAATTACCCTCGAAGTCGTTATTTTCGTCTTTGCGAGCAGCATTACTTTGAAGATCAGTAATTTCGCTAGATGCTGTAGCCAGTCCATTTTTAATAACATTAAAGTTATCTCTAAATCCTTGGCTGTCATTGTCTACGCCCGCAACTGGAAATGCGTCGTCGATGGTATTGTACACTATTGCGCTGGTCATGTTATTGAAGTCCTATCATTTTTAAACACAAGATATTTATCTGTGTTGTATGCCCCGTCTACAGAATCAATTATGTATCGATCTACAGTGTAATCTAATTGATTAAAGTCAAAATTGGTAGTTTCGAGGTAGTTTTTAATGTTTAGCATTATGTAATCTGCGCCCCCTGGCTTGCAAAAACATAACGGTATTGCCGCTACATAATCTAATTCAGTTACAGAACCTGCTTGAATACTACGCATCCAAAGTGGCAGATAATGTCTTTCTCGACTAGTATCGGGCATATTTCTTATACGTTGGCGCCACAAGCTTATGCTACTAGGAAATTTAATAGCACTTCCCGGATCTCCGGCAAATACATTAGTTGCGTCAAGTGTTATATTAAAAGGTATTGGTCTACGCCATGTTTGGCTATCTAAACTAAAGTTAGGTCCATTATAGAATTCATTATTTTGATCTACACTTATGTTTAGACTACTTGGGTTCAGTTTAATTAAATCTGGCAAATGTTTTTTATCTTTTTCAAGAGGATCTAACATTTGAATATAGATTACTTCGTAGACCTCGTCGTTGGTTCCTGGAATCTTTGCTAGAGCTTTTTTCAATTGACCAAACTTAAATCTTTTTGGTTTGTGATTCTTGCTCATTGCTTTGCTAATGTATTCTTCTGCTTGTTTAGTTTCAATGCCAGCATAGACTAGCATTCTTAAATCTTTTTGTACACCAAAAGAAGGATCGTATGGTCTATAAATTAATTCAGGTGTGAAAACTTCGTAGCTATTGATAAAGTCTTTGAACAATTGTCTCTGTGAAAGTTTCATAAATGGACGAACATGAATATTGCTATAGTATTTTTGGTTCGGTACATTTACACCTATAGTGAATGTTCTTTCGATAGCACTGTAGCCTAACGGATCCATTGCTTGAACAGTGAAGCTATATGATCTGTCAAAATTAGTTCCTTGTGCGTCAAACGTTGTTGTCTTAGTATCAATTTCTGTTAGAGTTAGATCTTGATTCTCAAATACATAAATGTCCCATAGACTGCTATTAAATGTCAGTCCGCTAGTATGAGTCGACTTTGCTTTATAATATGTAGGATCTGGCTCAGCTCTTCCAGCCGTTGTTTGTATTGTAGTTGTAGCACCTTTATTACTGTAACTGAAATAATTTAAAGGTGTAATTTGTGTTTGTCCTTCAAATGTATTTGCGTCGACTGCTACACTGATAGTACCACTACCTAATACTCCCGGATCACTTGCGTAAACAAGTGTGATTGTATTTGATGAACTTTCTGTAGCAAAATATCTACCATTGTAATTAGTATTACTGTTGCCGTTTATTTTGTACCAATACTCTAATCCGTTAGGTATCCAGAAGGTCATATCGTTGACACCATCAGCACCGTCTAAGTCAGCACCGCTGATTGTGATGTAGTCACCTGGAAGATATCCTGTGCCCGGATTTACTAAGCTAATTTGTGTAATACCACTGTATCTTGCTTGTGGATCGCTAGGCTTAAAGATTTGAAATTCAGCGCCAACACCACTGCCAGTAGTAGATTTTACAGTAACATTTCGTTGACTAATAGCTGTGTTCGATACAGGAGTCCCTGTAATATAACTCTTTGGAAATGTTGGTGCTAGTGGAATATTAATTTGTTGAGGAATATTAAATTTAACCTTGTTACTACCCGAACCATTCCTAGAAAGAACTTTAATAGGTCCACACTCAATTGCTGCAGATGTGTAGGTATTAAAGTCAAGTTTTTCTGTAACAACTTTTACAAGACTGTTGTCTTTAAATCCGTGATCTTCTGAAGTAACAATATAGGCAATATTTTTTCTTCTAACCAACGACACAATTGTTTTTTCATTATTTCGTCTTACAACATCGTTGGCTTCGTAGGGTGTACCAGGTTTCCAAAAACTCTTGTAAAGAATCTGCTGACCTATCTCGTTAGTCTTTCCAACTATTTCACCGTCAAAATTTAAACTTAATCCTGGCGGAAGTTTTCCTTCTAATAGTCGATACATAATTGTACCGTTATAGGTACTGCTAGCACTGACAAACAAACTACTGATAAATCCTGCGTCAATTGATCCTAGATCACTAGGCGTATTCCAACTCATAGTGCTGTCAACTTCACCGAGGACCTTAACACTAAACACCCTACGGCTGATAGATGTTTCGCTGCCTTGTCCAAAACGTATAGCTTTGATTGTAAAATTATATTCGTTGGTAATTGCGGGCTGGTACGGAACAGTGCCGAATACTTCACCGTTTGTGGGATCAAAACTCATTCCAGGAGGAAGTATACTGTCGTCTCCTAAGAAGATAGGAGTACCGTTATCGATGCCTGTTTCTAACGGAGTGTCAACAGTAACTCTATAAATGTCTCCGCCTAATATATCTACATCAGTTACTGTGTAAGTTTGCTCTGTAGCTCCAGCAAACTCACCGTTAAAATTAATTTTATATCCTACTTGAGGGACAGCAGTAGCACGTTCAAATCTAATTAATACAGATCCTAGTTTATTGTCTTGCGATGTTTCTCTGTTACACACTGCGTTCATTCTAGCATTAACGCTGTCAAATTCGTAAACTATCGGACCTAAATCTTCGTTAAAACCTTCCCAAGTGTCGATCTTAAAAGTTTGATAGTTGTTGGCTCTTCGAACTCCAAGGTCTGATGGTGTTGTAAAAATAGGAGCTCTGACATAGGTAACGTCAGCAGTATATGTACCAGATCCAGCTGTAGTAATAACGTTGTCTGATCTAAAGAAGTCGTCACCTACAACAAAGATTCTGTACTTTCTTTTAGTAACAGTATCTCCATCTGTAATAGTAACAATAAACTCATAGTTGCGATTTAGTTTACGTGGACGTCCAGTAGGAACAAAGAAATCATAAACTGTTAAATCATAGATATAAGTGTCATATCCGTTAGTAGGTCTGTAGCCAAAGTCGTAAGCTACGCTGTCATACAAATCTGTATCAAACGGTCCTTCGCCTGCGTTTAAAGGAACACTTAGCAAAGGCTGTACAAATCCAGTAATTCTGCCAGTGCTGGTCATTATCAATCCAGGAGGTAGTTCACCGTCTCCACTGGCAATAAAGAAATTAAGTTTCTGTCCAGCAGCCGTATCTGTATCAATAGCACTAAGTTGAAAATCAATGTAGCTACTGTCTAAAATATAGTAAGCGTTATTTGCTCCAACTGGTAAAGGACCTGCGGGAGTTAACCATTGCGGTTCGTCGCTACCTTCAATTGTAATTGAAAATGTTCTATCAGAGAAACTTATGTTTTTTCTAGCACGGATTACAAACTTATATTCTGTAGTTCTTGAAACTTCAAAAGGTGTACCTACAATTGCTTCGTTTACTAAACGTAGACCGGTAGGCAATTTTCCCGAAATTACAGTATAAGTTACATCGGGTGTAGATATTATAGGTAACGGTATATTTACGGTGTTACGTTCGCTAAGTACTCCAAAGCTGTAACCCGAATTTTGTGTCCACACAGATAAAGCCATTTTTGCTCCGTTTTAAGTATTTACCCAAAAACAGAACTTAATTTTACTTGAATCTGTAGATACGAGGTCTTGGCCAAGTAGCACCACTGGTAGGTCTCGGACCTTGGGCAACTTTAGGCACCATAGTTCCAGTGTCTGGTCGTTCTTTTCTATAAAATAGGTACTTATCTGGAGCACCTTGTAGATCTCTATAGTCTGCTGGACCACCGGTAGTATCAGTAATTTGATTCTGCTTTGCTATGCCCGTAATATAGGCTTTAGCTTGCTCTTGCTTCCAGTGTGGGTTCTGTTCAAGAGCACAGGCTAACACACCGCACACTTGCGGGCTGGCCATTGATGTTCCACTTAGTTTTGCCAAGAAGTAACTGCCATTTCTACTGTCACTAACACCACTAGGATATGTACTAATGATATTAGTACCGGGCGCAAAAATGTCTACTCCAGGACCGCAATCACTGTATGTTGCTTTATAGTCTCCCGTAGTGACGTCAATGGATCCTACACAAATATTTGGTATGTCATAATTACCATCTGGATGTGCGGTTGTGTCGTTGGCTGTAGGACTTGTTCCTCTCATATAGTAGTAAGGATTAGCAACACTGTCGGGATATCTATTAGCCATCTCAAAAGTATTATTCCAGTCCTGTCCACCTGGTAAATCATGTTTCCAATAACCGTTGCCAGCAGCCCCAACGTAGATAATGCCTTCGTTTATTGCTTGTTCAATATCACTGTCCAAAGCGTCTACACGTTTAGGAATTCTAGCACCTGACACAAAGCCCCAGCCTTGTAATTGTTCTGTAGTAAATCCGCCACCTGCTTGTTTTCTAGCATTAGCACCTACTTGTAGGTCTATTTGATTTGAAGTGTTTTCATAGAAAGTGTATTCGCAAACCATAGTAGGACTACCTAATGTTCCGCCGGTTGATGCGGCACCTTCTATTCTTACTCTGTATGTTCTGTTAGGAGCACTTCCTTCGGTTCCGTAATAAATTCTTTGTACAGAGTTATCAGCACAGCTCCACATGATTTTTGGTAAGTTTGGATTCGTTGGTCCTAAACTGGAGTAGTTTGATGATCCACCTCCAAAGGTCACATAGTGGTTAGTTCCTACATAGATATTACTGTATGTTGTTCCTAAAAAGGTAATATCAAACGGTAATGTTAACGTCCAATACCCATCATCATTGTTACCAACTGTAGGAGCAGTTGAAGAAGTTAGGGCCGCTGCTCCTAATAAATTTTGACTTAATGAACTTACGTTAGCGGTTGCTGGAGTGGTTTCAGTAACCACAGTTAAACTCATTGCTACTGCATAAGTTAAACTGCTTGCTCCGCTGACATCTAGTGTTGTATTAAAGTTTACAGTATAAACTGCGTTATTAGGTAGACTTAATCTAGTTGGTCGAATATTAGTTTCAACAGTTCCGCCGTTGGTTGTACTGTAAGGACCGTCTGTATAATTTTGTACAGTGGTAGATCCTTCTAAGACTTCAATACTACTGGAAATACTCATGCTTCCAGAGATAGCATCTACGGCAACATTATTAATCAAGTCAATGTCTGCCGGACCTTGTACAGTTAAAGTATATTGAGCATCGGGTTGAGAGAAAACAGTTAGTGTTGCTTGTTGACCTTGCTGATCCCAGGATGCTGGTTTAGTTAAAATAGATCCCGAAGGTGGAGTGTAAGGTCCGGCAGTGGTTATTCTATTGCCGCCGTTTTCAAAATTTACTAAAGTAGCTAGTCTAGCATTAGATGTACAAACTCCGCTATAACCAGTATACGTTATAGCTCCAGATGGTGTATATCTAGTTCCTCTATAGGTAACAGCAGTGATATCTGTAAAACTCCACTCACTAGGGAATATACTCATACCCCAACTGTTGTTTGTAATAGTAGGATTTTTTCTTCCAGTTGACGGATTGACAGCTTTATTTTTATGAAACTCTCTTACATAATCCATTACATATGGAAAATTGTAATCTGTATTTGCGCCAGCAAGATAGTAGATATTATAAATGTTTGCGCCACGTGCCCAACCTTGAGTATTTCCAGCTACCGTACCAGCTACGTGTGTAGAATGTGTGCCAGTTCCGTATACGTAAGTACCAGCAGATGTGCCTTTAACCGCAGGATCATGTTGGAACCAGTTATATTGATTTGTTCTGTTGCCACCAGTGCCGTCTGCGTTTACAGCATAGTCCGGGTGATTCCAAACAAGACCGTTTTCGTCGATGACAACCACGTCAACATTTCTGCCAATACTATTAAGATTTATAGTGCCAGTTTGGTCATTGGTGCCGTTGCTCCCCCAACCTGATCTGTCAGCACCTTCGTAGCATCGTAACAGCCCCCAATTACGCATACTGTTGGAGGTACTGTTAGACTTGTTCCAATTACTGGATGTTTGAGTTTCAAAAGTTCCAGCACTAACACCTACGTAACGAGGATGAATTTCTACCGACCTAACTCTTGAATCTGCTTTTAATTCAGATGCTTCCCAGTCTGTTAGCATATAGTGTGTGCTACGGCTTACTGGTCTACGATCGGCACAGTAAACTTCTCTGTTGGGAATGTATAAGTTCCCACCAGGAGTCTCCATGTCTTCGTAAAAAGAATCTAAATCTTCTAACTTGTAAAGAGTTACAATATATTCTTTTTGTTTAGAGTATTGGTTGATTGAATCCATAATTATGTTCTACGTATTTTACTTCTTGGGTAAACTGCGCCAGCAGTTGGTCTTACTCTGTAATTAATTTTAGGAAATACAAATCCTTCTGTTTGACGCTCTTTGTAATAGAACAATATCTTATTTGGTCCGCCTTGTAAACTACTAGTATCAGTATATCCGCCGTCGCTGTCATACATTAGACCTTCTCTGGCATATCTAGTAATATATTCTTTAGCTTGAACTTGCCCCATATCTGGATATTCTTCTAAAGCTAGGGCTAACACTCCGCTAACCTGTGCTGCAGCAACACTTGTTCCGTTGTACTTTTGATAGAAATAACCTGGTAAAATTGTTCCAGTGGCACTAGTTGGAGAAACTAATGCGCCAGCTTGGCTGAAGTAAAATGTATCAGCACCAGTTACAGTTATTTGAGACATGTAAGTGTTAAATGAACTGTTGCTACAATCATCCATAGTTACTACATCGCCCGAAGTTAGTCCATGAGCGGCAGTAGTAGTAATAGTTACGCGGCTAAGAGAGTTTGATCTTTCTACAGTGCTAATAGCAATAGTTGAGCTATTATCTCTTATAGTGCCACCAGTTCCGTTCACACCTGGACCAAGATTATTGTACACTGAAGACATGATGTTTACGCCCGGAGCATATAGATCAACTCTTGGTCCAGTATTGCTTTCTTGACTCTTGTTTTCTAAACTAGAAGCATTTAGTGATCCTACACAAATTACATCACTGGCTGATCCAGGACTAGATCCTCTGTGATAGTAATAAGGTAAACCGTTAACAACATAATAGTTGTCATAGTCTTGTCCGCCAAATACGTCAATTTTATAATTTTGATTTCCTGCGCTGCCAACAAATAAAATACCATCTGCTATACAATCAGAAATGTCAGCGTCTATTGCGCTGTTTCTTTGAGGAGCAGTAGTTGAGTTTAAGTCAATACCGTAGTCTAATAATTGACTTTGATCGAACTCACCTTTGTATACAGCGTTAGTACCTACATGTACTTCCACTGTTGTGGGAGCATTTTCAAAAAACTTCATTTCCCAAACCATAGTTGGAGAAAGAACATCTCCACCGTTTGCGCCTTCGTGTCCTTCGAAACGAATTCTAAACTGTCTGTTTGGTGTTACACCTGTAGTTTCTGTAAAACATTTTCTAGCACTGCGATCGCCGCTGCTTAGGCATATTTTTCTAACAGCTGGTCCTGTTGGATCAGGTTGGAAAGTATATGTTAATGATAGTCCACCGCCAAATATCGCATAGCTGTTAGTGCTAATATTAACATAAGCACTGTCGCCCACTGTACCTGCTCCTTGACTAGGACCATAAGTGGCTCCTAAGTATGTGATATCAAATGGAAGTTGGCAAGCCCAACCGGCATCATCATAGATATCAACTCCGCCAGTGCTACTAGCTGATGGAGCTCCGAGGTCAGTCATTCCAGTACGACCACCTAGAGACAATGGAATTGAAGTTACTGTAGCAGATGATGAACCTGATGTAACAATGCTATAAGCTACGTTTTCCATGTTGGAATCATAGAACGTGCAAGTAGCTGTAGATGATCCAGTAAATGTAGATGACTTTAAGAAAGTAAAGTTTATAATATACTGACTGCCGTTTAATTCTACAGATGTTATTCTAGTACCTAGAGGCCAGTTAGCTATATTTGTATTAATGTAGTCGCCGACGTTGATAGTTCCTGTTAGCGCACTTGCTGGCACAATTCCAGAACCGTTAATTAAACCAGACACGCTGTTAATGGTTACATTGGCAGTTGTAGATCCAGTTTGAGAACCTCTTAATTCTCCAAACACAGTATTAGAACTACAAACTCCAGTAAACCCTGTATCTAATTTTGAATTACCAAGGTCTTCTGGTCTAATGGTAGTGCCTCTATAATTTATTTCGCTAATCTTAGTTTTAGTATTACCAGTATAATAATTCTTAGCAGTTGTACTAATACCAGTTCCCCAACTACAGTTTACCAACGTTGGATTTCTAACCCCAGTCTGAGGATTAATAGGTTTGTCACCGTGCCAGTATCTTATGTAATCAAATACATAGTCTAATGGAACAAAGTTATTAGCTGGAAGAGAATTGTAGTCATGTCTTAAATTATATATAGAAGCATTTCTGGCCCAACCCTGAGTCTCTCCAGCAATGATGCCTCCGACTACTGTAGCATGGTTGTTACCACTACTATAATTGTCATACATATAAACGCCAGTCCATGTACCACTAGCATCGTCTTTGAATATGTTACCACTTACGCTTGTAGTGCTTAAATTAGTGCCTGTATTTGCGTAAGTAAATGTTGTAGGATTGACCACAGTAACAGATATATTAGAACCAACAAAGCTGGTATAACCAGAAGTTGTAATGTTAATACCTACTGTATTTCCAGTGGTCAATCCGTGAGAAGTAGAGCAAATAACTGTAGCAGTATTATTATTTCTAGCAATAGAACTAATTGCTACAGAATTTAAAGTTACTGTGCCACCTGAGTTAGAATATCTAAAACGATTTTCAGTAACACCGTCACCACCACTGCCTACAGGAGTTGCGCTGACATCAATGATAGTTGCGGCAGTGGCGTTAAATGTTCCGTCATTATTACAAACAACATTTATTTTATTTCCAGCTTTTAAGCCGTGAGCTGTTTTTGTTGTTATTCTAGCAATGTTAGTAGATCGTTCAATACGAACAATGTCGCATCCTGTGGTTCTAACTGGAATATCGTAATTACCAAACCAGTCGTACTGTTGGGCACGCCCTCCAAATTCTGAATGATCTGGATATAGTATTTCGTCAACAACGATTACGTCAACATTGTTGCCGCCAGCATTAAAGCTAATAGTGCCGTTTTTATTAGCACTACCACCTACGTCACTCCACCCCACATCATTAGATCCTTTGGAAGATCTATATAATCCCCAATTTATCCAACCAACATCAACAGATGAAGATCTATTGAAGTTAGCAGTTTGTGTAGCATGTGGAACTACTTCGAGACCAGAATCGACATGGTTAAGAGTAACCGAAGCAACCCTTGGATCTTTTCTTAAGTCAGCAGCCTCATCTTCTGTAAGAAGATAATGTGTATTTCTACTTATTGGTCTTCTTCTTACACATTGTACCTCTCTATTAGGTAAAAAGTCAAAAAGACCGTCAGATTCCATTTCAGAGTAGAACGCATTGAGATCGTCCTTACTCTTTAAGGTTACTATAAATTCTCTTAGTACCATGTTAGACTTCTAGTTGAACAAATGTTAATGTTACTGTAATGCTGGCAGATGAACCAGACTTGTTAGTAATTCTAATTGGAATATCTGTTGATGGACTAGCTTCGTTGCTAAATCCGATAGTTGCTGGACTCATAAGAATTGTTTCTGCTCCAGTTGTGATAACTTCAGCAATTACACCAGAACCTGGTGTAGGATCAACACCTTCAGCTCTCGAAGAGTCAGCAGTTCTTGAACTAGTGTCTGTATAAACTCTTACCCATGCTGCGTGACTAACTTCAATTTTTAGTAACGCATATGTCTTAGCACCACCTGTAATAGTTACGTTCGCGGCAGTGTTATCTGCTAACGATGTTGCTGTTCCAGAAGCTGTATCTCTAGATACACCACCTCCACCTCCACCACCTGACATAATATTAGTACCAACGCTGGCACCACCTGTAGCAATATCTAAATAGAATCCTCTGCCAGTACCACCTTGTTCAAAAAATCTTAGTCGGTCTTGATAAACATCAATAGTAACGCCTGTTCCTACTAGTGTGGTGTTGTCTGCTGCACCAAGAAGGATTTCACCACCTTCATCTCCAGTTCCACCAGCCATTGTTAAACCAGCAAACTGTACGTTGTCAGTTGTGTTTAGATCTTGATCAAACGGGTTTCCACCGCCTCCAGTAGAATCAGCCCCGTTAACCCAAACACCTAAGCCGCTGTCATATTTTAGTACTTGACCATTACTTGGAGTACCGGTAATAACAACATCGCCTAGATCATCTAAATTACTAGCTCCACCACCGGTACCGGTGGCAGCAATAGTAATAGTGTTAGCATCAGTTCTAGTAATTGTAACATTAGATCCTTCTGCTAATTTAACATCGTCTGTGCTAGAGTCGCTGCCAGTAAGTCTTAAGTTAACTCCACCAGTGGCAGTTTCTGCGCTGATTGCGTAAGTAGTATTACCGTCACCGCCGCCACCTGTAGAGTCAGCGGCTGGTGCCCAAGCTGATCCGTTCCACTTTAATACTTCGCCGGAGTTAGGAGCAGTTGATGATACATTGGATAAGTCTTGTAGGCGTAGACTTTCTGCGCCGCCCGCATATGGCAAACTAGTCCATTGTGTAGTACCGTCTCCTACTTTAAATTTACCGGTATCTGTTTCGAAACCTGGCTCGCCTGCAGCTAAAACCACTGTTCCGTTAGAAGACCAGCTTGCTGCTGTTCCTCTTCTTAATTGAATCTGTACAGTCATGTTACTTTCCTTTTATGGTATTTATTCGGTTTAGGCAGGTGTTCCGCCATCAATAATTAATTCAGGAGTTGACGTAGGGCCTCCGCCATCAACGAACTCGCTTGGACTACCGCTCGGGGAGCCCCCGTCAACTGAAGCTCCAAAAATACTGCCACCATCAGCAATAGCACTGAATGATGTAGTTGTTGGTGAACCACCGTCGATGTAATAAGTGAATGGCGAAGTTGAAGGACTTCCACCGTCAACATCTCCAGTCGTCCATTCAGTTGGACCAGTTTCGCCTCCTAGTGTGCCTAAATCAACATTGTAACTAGCGGGATTATCAAATGTTTCAAAATCAACGTTTAGTGCTTGGAACAGTAACTGAAACGGACTAGTGATATTTGCGCCTATAACACCTAGATCAAAATCTGATATACTAGGAATACCTGCTGGGCTTGTTGCGTTAACCCAAGTAGTTCCGTTATATTTAAGAACTTGATCAGCTTCTGGAACAGTAATAACAACATCAGTTAAAGAATCTAATGTTGTTGCTACAGACGGTACGTTAATAGTAACAGCACCAGTTCCGCCAAATGGACTTATAGATACATTAGTGCCAGCAATGATTTGAGTTACGCCGGGCTGAACAGCACCTGGTTCCCATGCTGATCCGTTCCAGATAAGACCGTTTCCAACACCTGGAAGTGTGTTACTAACATCTCCAAGATCTCTCAAGTTATGATTGCTAATATCACTAACTTGACCTAGTACGTTACCAGTAACTGTACCATTTAGGTCACCAGTTACATTACCAAGTACGTCGCCAGTTACACTACCAACAACGGGCCCTGTATGTGTACCGTTAGTATTACCAGTTACATTACCTGTTAACGGTCCAATAAATTCTGTAGCAGTAATACTAGAATCACTAACTGCGGCTCCTACAAAGTAAATTGTTCCATTGACACAAGATAAAGTAAAATCTTGATCTGATTGTATTGTTAACCCATCTCCGAGATAGGTAGCAATAGTAGTTGTTCCTGGAGAGTTAAAGTTGTTGCCTATAATGTTTAACGCATTTAAGGCTAACGGAAGATAATCACCGGTACTGGTGTCATAGTTGTAGATGTTTAAATTGTTATCTTTAACATATAAGTTTAAAGGTAAACCTTCACTATAGATGTCAAAACCGCCGGTATTTAAATCTCCACCTAATTTAGGATTAGGATCTTCTTCTACAGCATTGATGCTATCTTTAGGACGAAGTGTAATAGTATTACCATCACTGGTAATTGTGATATTATCGCCCTGTTTGATGCTTTTAAATTGTAATGTAACACCATCTACACCGGCATAGATACCGTGCGTATTAGGTATAGCAGTGCCTAAATTTTCGCCATCTTCTGCCTTGATTAAATCTAGATAATCAAAATTACCTACAACTTTTTCAAAGGCCGTGCGTAAATCGTCACCTGTACCGTCGTTGGCGTATGTTCCTAAGTTAACTGTTTGTATACTCATAAGGCCGCTCTCATATTATATATTTAGCCGGTTTTGAGTTTTGCCAATTTCAGCGCCGTTAATATGCGTATATAAAACCATCCTAGGTCAAACTCCCAAGATTTAAGACTAAGTTTAGCACTTGCTGGATTCAAATGATGATTGTTGTGTAGTTCTTCGCCACCAATAATAATACCAAAAGGACTAATGTTCTTGCTAGAATCTTTGCTGTCACCGTTACGATAACCCCACCAATGTCCTATACCGTTAACCACACCTGCTGCCCAAAATGGTATCCATAGCATTTGTACAGCCCACACAATTAAGCCCCACGGTCCAAAGAACAATAGATCTATGATCAGCATTAGAAGAATACCGAGGCGGCTATGTAGGCTGTACAAATTCCGTTCAATCCAATCGCCTGGTGTGCCTACTCCATACTGCTCTACCATTTCTCGATCTTTGCTAGCACTATGGTACAAACCGGCACCTTTAAAGAACACACGTTTGATGCCATAGACTACAGGACTATGCGGATCGCCGTCTTGATCTGTAAATCTATGATGTTTACGATGTATTGCTACCCATTGTTTAGTGACCATACCAGTTGATAACCAAAGCCAAAAACGCATAACGTGTGCCACTACTGGATTAAACTCTACTGCTCTGTGCGCTTGACTACGGTGCAGATATAGTGTAACTGACACTATAGTCAAGTGTGTCATCAAGAGAGTAATTAAAATTGTTGTCATTATTACCAAGTGTCTCCACTCCAGGCTACACGCTTCCAAATATTTGTAGGACTATTTGGTGTTGGGGATGTCAGTGTTACTGTACTGGGCAATACAGCATCGGGAGTGTTATCAAATAGAAAATTCCAAGTTACACCGTCAATGTCAAGGGCACTAAATGCCGTTAGTGTCATTAGTGTAGTACCGATGGTAACTGTCCACCCTGCTTGTGGAACAGTATAATTAGGATTATCAGCGACTAATACTTTGATAGTATTGCTAAATTGACCAGCATTAGATACTGTAAATGTTTCTGATGGATATGTAGGTGCCACGTAACTTCCTGTACAATAGTATAGATAACCACTGCTAAATGCTATCAATCCAGCAACGTCGCCTACAGCACCGTAACTGTGTGTGGGAGGTGTAGTGGCATTTATCCTTAACTTGCCGGCTGCTATTTGTAAAGTGTTTCCTGCGTGTCCTACCAATATAGTTGCGGAGTTTGGAGTACCGTCTGCTTGATTAGCACCTATGTCGATCTGCCCACCGTTGGTACTGTCAATAATCACATAGTTTTCGGCAGTGATCTCTAAGTTGCCTGATGTTTTTGCGATATTGCCTGGAACAGTTAATGTACCAGTGTCACCAAATGTCCAAACGTGATTGTATGTATTGGGATATGTGTATACACCTGTAGGAGCAACACTACCAAGTGGGGGATTAGTATTCCACTGTGCAAATGGTACATTTAGCGATCCAACGTTTACATAAAGTGCTTGACCAAATCCTGGAACAAAAATTCCCCATTGTCCACCAGTAAACTCTATATAAGGATCAGTAGCTGGGTTATATCCAGCCGGATACCAAATTGAGTTCGCTCCGTCTTTTGTATAAGTTAAATTCACCGCAACAAAGTCAGCACCACTGATAACCATTGTAGTTGGTGGTTCTGTTGGTTGTATCGCAGTCTCTATGGAAAAATCAGCGCCTGTGGCATATTTGATTCTATTGTCTGGAAAATCGACCTTACCGTCGGAGTAAAACGCCCAGTCTCTATAATCAGTGCCGTCATTGGTTCTTAAGATTACTGCTCCTACATTGCCGGCGGCAAGGACTGCTGCCGACATGCCGTCGTCGCCTACACTGGAGCTGGACAAGACCAAATAACCTTCTCTGATAATTTCGCAAAGACTCATATCGCTACTGGGTAGCGTTAATCTACCATCGTCACCAAACTGCCAACTGTAAGCATTGCCGGATGAGTTGGTAATGATATTAACTGCATCAACTGCCTCAACATTAAAATTGTTCATTCCTCTGAATTCAATGTTTGAATCAGCACTATCTACTAAAGCATTACCTGGAAATTTTATTATACTGTCGCCTCTAAACTGCCAAGTCTTGCTGCCGATATTGACCATTAGACGTTCTTCGTTAAGGGCCTCTTGCCAATAATCCCAGGCATCGCTGACTGACTTAGCTGTAGTTGTAATGAACACCTGTGAGGGAATTGTTCCAGGACTAAGTTGAATCATTTCATTATAAGTTTCATAACTTACTGGTAATGTAATGCCCCAAGGATAGCCGGGTGTTAATGTTTCTTGGGCAAATATAGCATCTAACAATGCTAATTGCCCGATATAATTATTTTCTAAATCTGCTAAAGTGGTAGTTCCTACTGATATATTAAGATTTCCAACAGTTGGTTTAATAGAACCCTCGCCTGGGAATGTTAAATTGCCACCATTGTCAAAGGCCCAGGTATAGGTGCCTTCGCCGGCATCTGTAGATATTTTTACGCTGTTGTTAGTGTCACTTATTCGTACATGATTTAATTCGCCACCTAAGAATAAGTCAGCACTACTGTTATCTATTGCGCCACCGGCACGAATGTGTACGTGTCCTGGTTCACCGCCTGTGGGTTCGACGATGATGTATTGCTGACTACCTCCTCGTCTTAGTTCTTCGTCAGGCACCAACTTGATAGAATCGTATCCTGCTCCGTCAGCACTATCGGCATCGCCACCGTAGAATGTGCCTTTGTTTAGAATTTTGCTTCGTACATGTGTGCGAATACCGTCAAACATTAACAGTTCTAACTTGTTGTTATCACCTATAAACAAACCTATTTCGCCGTAGGGGCGAATTTCGCCAGTGTTAGTTTCATTGCTACCGTTGCCTTCAACTTGGCCAGTAGGTATTCTGTATATCTTTGTCATTTAAGTTGCCCCTTAATTAATCCCAAACTTCTGAACCGTAGAATACTGTGGCAGTCCACTGTATTTTCGCAGTAGAACTTTCACCGTCTATACGTTTGTATTTGATTTGATTTTCGTTGTCTTGATGCCATAGTATGGCGTTTTCTCCATCAGTGCCGCCACTTAACACTTCAGTATGAAAGATATTCTCGTCTCCGCTGTCTTTGGCAATGTGTATGGTTCCAACCATTGATCCTGAATCAGTGATA
>JACCDG010218877.1_pt1 | contig 22413 bp, 18 predicted proteins | sample 7442471 | NCBI WGS metagenome assembly JACCDG01 (sample SAMN15323444, study PRJNA562643) | freshwater metagenome | isolation source: river surface water | place: USA:Blue River Watershed | collected 2017-08-17 | reverse complement strand
GCATGACAGGCGTCATATAACTGCAATCGACCATAATGTTACCTCACACAAGACTTGTTTTGACATAAGCAAGATTAAACGGGAAATAAAATTCAATTTTAGGATGGAGACTTAAGGCTCGTACGAGCTCTTTTTGAAGATTTTTTCCGACATTCTCTTCCATCAAGCATCGATAAAGATCATTAAGTTTTACAGGTGCTAGTTCTCGGGGAGTCTGGTCGTAAAAAGCGTCGGTGAGGATTTCCCATCGGCTCCGCCCATTCGGTATTTTACACACAGGATCTAGAGAAAGAGTGACTGTACGACAGACGTTCCCAGGATATTTACTGGAATCTTCTTTTACATCAGGTTTTTTGGATTCTATGGTGATTTTGATAGGAAAAAAACTCAATTCATCAGAAATCAGTGTCATTAAAGGATAGAGTCTACGTGAGACATGACGGTTTAACTCTTCCTCTGATAGAGTGTTGGCTACAAAAGAAAAATCTTGAACTAATGAATCCTCGGTCGGGACGGTTGTCTTCTCATAATGAGAGCCCATTGTATCTGTCCACAAGGTTTCTGTAGTCCTTGTTAAATACCACTTGGATCCTTCCCTTTCAGCAAAGGAGGCCTTTTCTTCACTTGCACAGCAGTAGACAAGAGCTGCCGATAAGGCAGTTGCTACAATCAGAGGGATGGCTGCTAAAATTCGCACAGCAACTTGCATTACTTTCTCTACAGAACACTCAGCATCGACCGCTTTTATCCATTCATACCCTCTCCCACACCAAAAGATCGGCTTTAAAAACCATTCTTGAGGGGGTGTATTAGAAGCAGCGGCAGGTTCTACTCGAAGAGCCATAACGTCCTTCTTTAAAAGGGAAAAGTGTAGGTTTTAAGGGAATAAAAAAGCAAGGCTAGTCCTCTAGGATAAAAGACTCGGCTTTGATCTTTTTCCAAAGCGAGTGCATGAACTGCTGGTGGTCTTTGGGAAGGTGAGGAAGAAAGAGGATAAAGTCTTCGTTTTTTTCAAAGGCGGCTTTGGTCCAGTTGGCAGAGCCCATGAGGAGGGTGGTGTCATCAATAAGAGCCCATTTATGATGGAGGAGTTGTTGGCCTCGACTCATGCGAAGGAAAAATCCCGCTTCTTGCATGCGGCTGACCATTTTTTGGCTGGCACCGCGCGCCGTATAATAATCGATGATGACTTCCACGCTGACGCCTCGATCTTTGGCATTGATGAGAGCTTCTGTAATGAGAGGATGGGTCAGGGTGAACATGGCAATCTTGATGGTTTTTTGGGCGGTTTGAATGCACTTCAACACGCGGGTTTCACTCTCGTGGGCATTGTCGGGCAGAAGCCAGAGCTCACCTGTGAGAGGGCCTGCTGTAAAGGGGAAGTGTTCTTTGGGAGGCAGAGGATTTTTGCGGTTTTTCCGTTTTTTCTTCTCTGGCGGTTTTTGCAGGGAGATAAGATATCTGGCGAGTTCTGGAGAAAAAAAGCCGATGACGAGGTTGTCGTGGTATTTCAGGGAGGTGGTCGTGAGGTTGGCAGAGCCTAAAAAGACAAGCTTTTCATCGATGACGAGGATTTTACGATGCATGAGACCCGAACTTCCACCGGCATAGGCCGTCAGTGTGCGGGGTAGTTTGTGAAGAAGGCCTGAAGAGGCGTGTTTGTCATAGGTCACAACAGTCTTAATGCCGTGCACAGAGCGGTCTTTCATCAGATCGATGATCTCTTGATCGGTAATGCCGTAGACGCTGATATGGATAGACTTGGCTGCTGATTTGAGGGCGGAACAGAACAGGAGTTTAATATCTTGGCGAGATTGATTGGAGTAGAAGATGACAGGATCTCGCGCAGAAGGGATATGGGGGGTCACGGCATGGAAAAAAATCCATGTAAAAAAAAGAGTAAACGGAAGAAGGAATAAAAGGCGCAAGAGGATCTTGCGCCCTAAGTTAAAACTAAACTGTCTGCCCTTGAGCACGGACCTGGCGGACGACGGAAGCAAGGCCGTTCTTGTCGATGGTGCGCATCGCGCCTGTTGTGAGGCGGAGGGTCACAAATCTTTTTTCTTCGGCGAACCAAAAACGTTTTTTGACGAGATTAGGCAGAAAACGGCGTTTTTTGATTCCTGTAACCTTCAGTCCAATTCCTTTTTTCTTTTTAGCGATTCCTCGGATGGCGTATTGATTGCCACGGACAGGGACTTTACCTGTAACCTGACAGCGCTTAGACATAAAAATACCTCGCAAACTAATTTCTGATGGAATGTTACCAAGTCAATTCTTATTGAACAAGAATATTTCTGGTGTTAAGTAATAAATTGGAGAGGTGATGGGTGGAAGAGATTACGGTTGACTTTGTGGTGATTGGGTCGGGACCTGCAGGACAGAAGGGGGCGATCCAGGCTGCCAAGCTGGGGGCGAAGGTGATCATCATTGAAAAAGATCCCGTTCCCGGGGGGGCCTCTCTCAATTCAGGAACGATCCCTTCTAAGTCGCTGCGGGAAGCGATTTTAGACCTCACCGACTTCTATGCGCGGAGCTTTTACGGTCAGAACCGGAAGATGCGGCCTGCTTCAATTAATGATTTGAACTTTAGGCTTCACAAAGTCCTTGATGAACAGCGGATCATCCTGATGCGCCAGTTCAACAAAAATAAGATTCGCCTGATCCAAGGAACGGCGCGGTTGAAAGATAAACAGACCGTTCTTGTCTTAGCCCCTGACGGGACAGAAATTTATCAGATCCATACCCAGTACGTCTTAATTGCGACGGGATCAACGCCGCGCAATCCGATGGATATTCCGTTTGACCATGAGAAGATTTTAGATTCAACGCGTCTTTTAGAGATCGATCATGTTCCTAAAAACTTGATCGTTTTGGGGGGGGGAATCATCGGTTCTGAATATGCGAGCTTTTTTGCAGCGCTGGGAACAGAAGTTACCGTCGTGGATAAGAGGGATCACTTACTCCCGCTCTTAGATCGGGAAATTGGGATGCATTTGCAGCAGTCTTTGTCCTCCATTGGATTGAAAGTGATCGGGAATAAAGAGCCCGCGCAGGTCATGAAAGCTGGCGATAATGTGCGGGTTGTCTGCACTGATGGCACGACGCTGGAAGCCGAAATGATGCTCTACGCTTTAGGAAGGGAAGCCAACGTCAAAGAGCTATCCTTAGAAACTCTAGGAATCACGGTGAATCGGATGGGATATATTCCGGTCAACGCGCTCTTTCAGACAACGATTGCGAATATTTATGCAGCAGGAGATGTAATTGGAGCTCCTGCACTTGCTTCAACAAGTATGGAGCAAGGGCGTTTGGCGGCAAGACATGCCTTCGGAGAAAAGACCCATCATTTCCCGACCTTTTACCCGATCGGGATTTATACGATTCCAGAAATTTCTTCATGTGGCTATACTGAGGAACAGTTGAAGGCTTTGGATTTTCGTTATGAGGTCGGCAGGGCTTATTACTACGAGATTGCCCGTAATCAGATTGCAGGTAATGATCCAGGCCTCTTTAAGATTTTGTTCCACCGCGATACGCTAGAGATTTTAGGGATTCATATCATTGGAAGGGCTGCAACAGAGGTGATTCACATTGGGCAAGTTGCGATGAGTTTTAATGCGCGCATCGATTACTTTATCGATCAGGTCTTTAACTACCCGACGTATGCTGAGGGGTATCGGATCGCGGCATTGAACGGATTTAATAAAGTCAAACACCGGAAATAGGCGCATGGCTATCTATCGGATCTCAGATGTCGCAGAAAAGCAGCATAAGGTGAGTCATCAGGCTGCGACTCCGAATGAAATCCCCGATCTTCCGGGGACTCAAAAAGAGAAGTTTTTTTCTGCCGTGACAGCGCGTCTTTTCTTCTTTGTCTTGTTTCTCTTTGACATTCTATGGGTAGGCTATGCCATGATTACGGCGTGTATCAGTGGTATTGGAAAACTAGCGACAGGCTCTCAAGTTCCTTTCTGGGTCAAATGGAATCTAAAAGCGTGGATCACGCTGAAACGTGCTTCGGTGTGTGGAATTTCTCTTCTCATCTCTTTGGTGAGCCCTTCTTTTGGAATCATGGTCGCGTGTACCTACTTCTTTACGTATGACCAAGATGGAATTGATGAGGTGATTCCAGCCTCTCTTCAAGCGCAGTTTCACCTCAACAAAGACCGTCTCAACTCACGCTAGCGCGTAGGTTAGCGGCTGATCTTCTTTTTTCTCTTCTCGCTTCAGCGTGACGGTGCTTTCGGAAACAATGTGCCCGCTTAAGATCTCTTTGGAGAGCATGTTCACGACATCTTTTTGGATGAGTCGTTTTAAGGGGCGTGCTCCGTAGAGAGGATCGTAACCTGTTTCTGCGAGATATTCGAGCACAGGTTTTTCCCAGCGTAGACTGATTTGCCTGTCTTGAAGTCTTCTGCTGACGGCATCCAGTTGGATGAGCACGATCTTTTCCATTTCTTTTTCCTGTAGAGGAAGGAAAGGCAGCACCTCATCGAGGCGGTTTAAGAACTCGGGTCTAAAATGGGCTCTTAAAATTGGATCCACGACACGGAGAATTTCCTCTTTTTTCCACTTTCCAGACGATTTTCGGATATAGTTTAAGAGTTCCTCCGATCCTAGATTAGAGGTCATGATGAAAAGCGCATTTTTGCAGTTGACAACTCTTCCTTTGCTATCGGTGATCCTTCCATCGTCAAAAATTTGTAGGAGAATGTTGAAGACGTCATGGTGTGCTTTTTCAATCTCATCAAAGAGTACGACAGCGTAGGGACGTCGCCTCAAGGCTTCTGTGAGCTGGCCTCCCTCTTCGAATCCCACATAACCTGGCGGTGAGCCGACGAGTCTGGAGACGCTGTGTTTTTCCATGTACTCAGACATGTCTAAGCGGATGATCGCATCTTCTTTGTTGAAGAGTTGGTCGGCAAGGGCTTTTGCTAGTTCTGTTTTCCCAACGCCGGTAGGTCCCACAAAGAGGAAGACACCGACTGGACGTGCCGGGTCGTTAAGACCAGCTCTAGATCTGCGAATGGCTTCACTGACAGCTTCTACTGCAAACGGTTGGCCAACCACTCTTTTTTCGATGTTTTCTTCGAGATGTAGGAGTTTTTCTGCTTCGGCGCCGAGCATGCGGCTGACGGGGATTCCTGTCCATTTGGCAACGATTTCCGCAATGAGAGACTCATTGACCTCTTCTTGCAAGAGTCTTCCTTCCCTGCCATTCAGGAGCGCTTCAGCTTCAGTGATTTCTTTTTTCTTTTGGGGAATGGCATTATAGCGTAGTTCTGCCACTTTATTGTAGTCTGCAGCGCGCTCTGCTTCTTCTTCTTGGAATTTGAGTTTTTCAAGAGCGTTTTTCTTTTCTTTAACAGCTTGGATCAAGGCCTTTTCTTGGTTCCACTTTTCTTTGAGCGTTTTAAGATCTAATTGTGTGGTTTTGATCTGCTCTTCGAGTTTTTTGACTTCAGAAGAAGTGTTGGGAATGCCTTCTTTTTTCAGCCCTTCTTGTTTAATGATTAAAGAGGAGAGTTCCCTTTCTTTGAGTTCAATGGGAAGGGGAAGGCTTCCAATCTGAAGGCGGATCATGCTGGCTGCTTCATCGATGAGATCGATGGCTTTATCAGGAAGGAATCGATCTGTAATATAGCGGTTGGACAAAAGAACAGCAGCAGAGAGCGCACTTTCTGTGATGTGCACTCCGTGGTAAATTTCGTAGCGTTGTTTTAACCCCCGTAGAATGGAGATCGCATCTTCAACGGAGGGTTCTTCGACTCGGATGGGTTGAAATCTTCTTTCAAGAGCCGCATCTTTTTCGATATATTTTTGGTATTCATTGAGAGTGGTAGCGCCGATGCAGTGAAGAGTCCCGCGCGCTAAAGCGGGTTTGAGAAGATTAGCCGCGTCCATAGAGCCTTCAGCAGCGCCTGCGCCGACTAGGGTATGCACTTCGTCAACGAAGAGAAGAATCCCTCCCTCACTACCTTCGATTTCTTTGAGAATGCCTTTGAGCCTTTCTTCAAACTCTCCGCGGAACTTTGTTCCTGCCACAAGGCTTCCCATATCAAGAACGTAGAGTTCTTTATTTTTAAGAGAATCGGGGACTTCTCCTTGGACAATGCGGACAGCAAGTCCTTCGGCAATGGCTGTCTTTCCAACGCCTGGTTCTCCAATCAGAAGAGGGTTGTTTTTGGTTCTGCGGCTTAAGACTTGCATGGTTCTGCGGATTTCAGAGTCTCTGCCAATGACAGGGTCGAGTTTGCCTGATTTTGCAAGGGCTGTGAGATTTTTACAGTATTTTTCAAGGGCTTGAAGTTGGGATTCTGCAGTTGGTGAGTCCATAGGTGTATTTCCTCGGATTTCTTTAATTTTAGCTTCGATTTGATCGAGTGTGAGGGAAGATCCCTTTTTCCACTGCGCAAAAGGACCATCTTTCATCTGCCAGAAGAGATAAAAGAAATGATCGGTGCTGATAAAGGAATCCTTCCATTTTTTGGCGAGCGCTTCTGCTTCTTTAATCAGAGCATGGAGTTTGCGTGACAAGCCAGGAGACGCTGATCCTTCGCTAAAAGTCGGAAGATGCTTGAGCTCTTCTTGCGTGAGTTTGAAAAGTTTTTTAGAGTCTAAATTTAAAGCGGTAGCCAGTGTGCTGAAGTATCCATCCTGGGGCTTTAAAAAGCCGTACAAGAGGTGGGTTTCTACAATTTCTGTGTGTTTGAGCTCTTCAGCACAGCCGACAGCTACTTGGAGCGCTTCACCCACAGGTTCTGTGAATTTTGGTTCCATAACGTCTCCCCCCTATGAAAGAATCTATAGGGTAGGGAGAAGAAAATCCAGAAAAATCGTTCACTCGAAACAAGAACCTATTGTACCGCTATTTGAGAAACTTCCTATATTGTTAGCACCATTAGATCCGGGAGTGAGGTTGAAGGTTCCGCTTGTCTGCTGCAATTGGTAAGCAGCAGGGAGATTAGCAATAGGCGTTGCCATATTATTCTGGAAGTTTAAACAAGTAGAGCTTCCATCAACCGTAATGGAGGCTCCCCATCCTGTGGTGGATGCACTATCACTTGTAAAGATGTTGCTAGAGATATTTGAAAAGACAGGTTGCGGACCATCAAGAGAGAGATCTATTCCTCCTGAAGAGGAGCCGATGTTGGAGAACGCGTTACCAGATAGGTTGAGAAGGTCTAAACTTCCACCGCTAAATGCAATTATGATATCGTCAGAACCGGTATTACTGATTCCACTGAAAGAATTTCCCCAGAAGTCGATTGAATCAAGATGACCATTATTAATTTCTAAATTAATTCCAGAGCCCGCATTGATATTTTCAAAAGAGTTTGCCCATGCTGCTACGGTACTCATTTTTCCAGAATCAAGATCCACTAAGACTCCAGAGGATTGGCTCAACATTGTATGAAAGGAGTTGTCCCCCATGTGTAAGTTGTTGAGAGAACAACTTGCGTCTCTAAGGCTGACTTGAATGCCAGATGCTGAGTTTGTAAAATTATTAAAGGTGTTATCAATGACTGTCATATTGCTAAGAGAGCCTCCTTCCAGATATGCGTAGATGCCCGCACCTCCTGTAAAGATTTCCCCAGCAGATGCTCCGGTAATATTGGTAAAAGAACTGCCTGCAATACTTAAAGCCGATACTGCACCACCCGTGAGATGCGTGAGGATCCCGTTGCCTCCAAAGCTTTCCCCTGGATTGCTCATATTGGTGAAAGAACATCCAGAAACTCCTAAAGTTCCAAGTGTTCCGCTGCTCATTTCCACGTAGATACCATTTCCTTGATAGCCTGTTCCGCCGTTGTTACAGGAAAAGCCACTAAAGGTGCTATTGGTGACAAAGATGTTTCCCGTTGGATTGCTTAAATAGATCCCGTTGGTGTCTGTTGTTGTTGTCACGATCGTATTATGATCGGCTGTAAGATTGAAAATTCCGCTTCCTGACATCCCACTGTGAGAGCTGTTATTGGCCAAGATATAGAATCCAGAAACCGTATTGTTATTATTTAAGGTAATTACGTCGCCACTGGCTGTTGTGATCTGCGGTGATCCTGTCGTTTGAGGAGGGACGACAATTGTTCCTGCCGTTGTGGGGATTGCGTGAGCTGTTGCCGACCCTAAGAACATTTGCCCATTTTTAAGCGTGATGCCAGCATTCATTCCTCTAGAAGTCCCATCACCTGTATAGACGAAGATCATATCATTAGGAGAGGAAGCATTTTGAGCCGCAAGGAGCGTGGGATAAGGGCTTTCATAGGTTCCAAGGGATGCACTTGTGTTTTTTACAAAGACAATGTGCCAGGGGAGTCCTGTCAAGGGATTAATAGCGGCGGAGAGCAGTTGCCTTTGATCTACAGGGATAATTTCATTTCGGTCGATTCTTTGCGCCATGCGTGCATTTAAATCCATGTCTTGCCCGCAGGGATGACCCTCTTTCTTAAGAATTTTACTTCTGCCGCCAAAAGGGATGTTAATGCTAACTTGGGCCTGCCCTATCCATTTAAAAACGTGATCGTAGGAGGTGTTCCCTTCGATCCGCAGATAGCGATGACACAGATCAACACCCGTTCTTAAAGATCCGCCCCAAGTGGTAGCACCTTTCCCAGTCAGATAGTAGGGCCCTGCTGCAAAATAGAGGGGGGCTTGTTTGAAATGGTCTAGGTGAAAGCCTGCTTCTGCATTAGCGCCTTTCATCGCAAACTGTTGAGAGAATCGAATCAACAGGTTATGTCCAGAAAAGCCTCCAAAACGGGGGAAAAATAAGGGGCTGCTTTTCCATCCGACGGGCAGGTATCCATTGATTCGAAAATCCCAAATTCTACCCAAGGCTTCAAGCCCTGCAGAGACTTGATTGTAGTGCTGATGTTTCGTATTGCGATAATCGTAGTAGGCATTGATTCCCCAGATTCTAGATCCCACAAGACCTCTGAGGCCGACGCCCGCATTGGCTGCAAGTTTTCCATTATCAAAAACGTGACCGCGTAGATCGACAAACGGAAGGAAAGCCCCTTCTAACAAGTTGCGCGGAGCAAAAAAACCTTCTAGTGTTGTATAGCCTTGTGCGTAACCCACCCCGCGAGGAGTTGTATAGCGCACGCTTGCCCGCATATGCTGAGGAGATTTTCCACAGGTGACTACTATGGGGTCTTTCTTGGCGCTGCAAACAGAAAAACAAGGATCGCTTGCAGTGGGTGCTGTTGCGTGGCAGAGAGAAAATGCGCACAAACTACTGAAACAAAGAGTAGAAAAAGATTTCATCGCGAGGCCTTGTTTTTAAGAGTATGGTAGAAGTAAGACATAGCGCATCAAACATTTTTTTACAAGAAACCTTCAAGCCTATTTAAAAAAGAATACGAGATTTTAAGAGGTAGACTAGACAGAATTTTTTTTGTCGAGGATCTTATACCGAAAGTGATTCAAAATTTGGTTTTTGGCTGCCCCGGCATCCCCACTTTGCGGACAGCGATGAATCGATGTCCTTTTACTCGTCTGTATCGACCATGTGTTCTACACATGGCCTGCTGCAACGAGCAAAAAAATGGGGTGCCGGCTTTGCCAAATTCTCAAATTTTGAATCACTTTCGGTATACCTCCTGATCCGCCAGCTGCAATAGAGGATCTGAGGTGGACAGTCTCTAAGGGTTATTTCACGAAGAGATCGTAAATGATCTCTTCGGTTGAGCGTTGAGAGGTGGGGCCTTGGGAAGAACTGCTGTCTTTCTGCACTTGACGCGCTCTCACCGAAATCCCTGAATTTTGGTTGATGAGCAGCATCGGATAGTTCGGGTCGTTACTTGGAGCGATCCTAATAGGGATAGGCAGGACCCAAAAAGAAGCGTTAGGGATGTCATTGGGAGCAATTTCCCATAGGGATTCGTCGGAAAGCTGAATTCTACGCCCTCCTTGAATATTCAGAGCAACCGTGAGTTCTTGTTTATCTGGTTGAGAGGGTGTAGTGAGAGATTCTTGAGAAGTTTTCATGAGACATTTGTCATTCAGCCAGGCTTCCAGGCGTAATCTTTGCTTGTAGGTGAGACTAGAAACTCCTGTTTCCTTCTGATCTTGCTTAGACATGACCTCATCTAGGAGGATTTGCCCACCAGATAACGCAGTAGTTGCTAGAAGAAGTAAAGCTAGAGTATAGCGCATATATTCTGGCTTTTACTGATCAGCGGATATCTTTACAAGAGCTTTTCGGGGCTGAGTTCTTTAAGTTCTTGGCGAAGGGCTTTGAGGGCTTTCGGATGGTGGCCGCGAGCTGCGGTCAGGGCTTCAGCATTGCGTAAGAATCCCCAAGCTTCCTCGTAGCTGAGTCTTTCGGTGCAGAGTGCTGCGAGGTAATATTCGACAGTTGCATAGGTGGGATCGAGCTTATGGTAGGTTTTAAGGACTTCGATCGCCTCGCTATTTCTTCCGAGCTGAAGCCATGTGGAAGCTAGCATAAAGAGTCCGGCACGAAATTCGGGGTATTTTTTGAGGATTTTCTGGAGCTCTTTTTGTTTGGAGACAATCGATTCACGTGTTTCATCAACCGGCAGAAAAAGAATCCGGACTCCCTGAGGATTAATTTTTTTCTTCAACAGATCTTCAGGAATCGTTTCTTTAGAAACAGCTTCATCAAAGGGTTCATTTTTTAAGTTTTTTAGTAACTTCTCTCCTTCTTTATTTTTTCCTAAAAAGAGATAAGTACATCCCAGCAGCATATCGATGAAAGGATCATTGGGCATATACTCTTTGGCTTTTTCATAGAAAACCGCTGCTGTTTTGTACTCTTCTTTTCCTAAAAATACGGCAGCGCCGTTCTGAAAGGCCATTCCAATCACTTCTTTAATGCTGCGTTGCTGAAGCTTGCGAGTATGGATGCTGAGGTAAGTATCAGAAGGAAGATCGATCCCTCGAGCTGTTGTCTCAATGTTGACAAGGGTGGTGTCATCATGATAGCGGACGTAGATGTGACCTGGAGGCGTGATGACTTCTAAGGGAAGATCAAGCCTTTGCGCTAAGCTTAAGTAGAGGATGCAGACACCTAAGCACACCCCTTCTTGACTGTCGATAACCGAGGGGAGGAATGTGTAGAGGTCGATATCTTTTGCGTAGACGGAGTGGGGAGGGAAGCGAAACTGCATTTCATAAAAAACAAAAGCATTCATGGCCTGCAGTTTTTGTAGGGGGGCCGCATCTTGAGGGAGGCGCGCTTTGATTTGGAGCGCCATGAGATCTAAAATGGCCTCGTACTGAAGAATCTTTTCCTTAGGAGAGGGATCATCTGATAGTTGATCGATCAACAGGCCGCGAGCGAGATCAATTTCTTCTGGCGGGAGTTTTAAGACTTCCTGTTTCGTAAAAACTTTGGATCCTTGCAACGAGCGGTTATGAAGGCCCTTTCCTAATTCCTGGATCAGCTTCAGTTCTTCTTGTCCTAATGAAATAGATTCTTTTTCTGGATTGCGGACCATGGCTCGCAGGAGAGCACTTAAGTCGATAGAAGGCAGATGTAGCAGACTAGGTTCTGTACTACAAGAAGAGCTGCCGCTTAAAAGTTTCCAAGCGTGAGAAAGCGCTGCTTTTCCTTCTTCAGTATCCGGATAGAGTTCGTAGAAAGCTAAGTGTTTAGGAACACTCGAGGGATCGAGGGTGTAGTAAAGGGTTTGAAGAGGGGTGTTAGGAAGAGGAGATTCTTTTGGTTTTTTAGCTTCCAAAGAAAGGGTAAGTAATGCAAGTGCTAACAGATAATAGTTCATCCGAGGATCCTTTGAAAGGCTTCTTTAAGAGGCTCATGGGAGGTGATTTCCTCTACGGTAGGGCGAAATCGGTAAGTCCAATTGGTGGGGAGCGTTGTTGCGGGGATATTAATCCTTTCATCGCTTAGGTTTTCGAATGTCAATTCAGGAAAGAGGCTTAAATATTCTGTCAGGAGGTTTACATGAAAAAGGCTTTTTGTATGATGACTGTCCCTTAAAATGGCTTCTCGTTGTGTCTTGGTCAGCTGTTCTGTGTAGACCCATCCTTTTTCTTTCGCATAGATTTTAGCTTCTTCACTTTCTTCCTTCCACCACAGAGCAAGGGGAGAAGTATCGTGAGTGCCAACGGTTGTTAGACTAACAGGAGGATAGTCTTGAATGGGGGTAAAAGCTTTTGTCTTTTCCCAATCTTTTTCCCAACGCATAACTTTCGTTCCACAGATGCCCATTTCCAAGAGAGTAGGTTGTAGTGTGGGAGGGAGCGTTCCAAGATCTTCTGCAATGGGGAGCATGGGGCGCGCTGCCCGAGAAATCATCGTTAATAATTCTCTTCCTTGGAGATCCCAGACCGCTTCATCTTGTGGAATGAAAAATCCAGAAGTTGCCGGCTGATTTAAAGGAATGCACCATAATCTAAAAAGACCAATGACATGGTCGATCCGGAAGAGATCGTAGAAGTGAGAGGCGTATTTGAGTCTTTGTTTCCACCAATGAAAATGGGTTTTCCTCAAAATATCCACTCTAGGCACTGGAAAACCCCAGTACTGACCTTCATTATTGTACAGATCTGGCGGCGCTCCTGCGGCAAGATCGATATCGAAACATTCTCTGTGGCACCAAAGATCAACACTTTCTCTACTGATCAGGATAGGAATGTCTCCCATGAGATGGACTCCTTGAGAAGCTGCATGTTTTTTGACTGCGAGAAGTTGTGAAAAACACAAGTATTGTAAGAGGATATAAAACCGAACTTCTTCTTCGTAGAGGTGATAGAGTTTTTCCTGCTCTTTGGGGTTGAAAATCTGTAGATGAGGAGCCCAAGAATTCATAGGGGCTTCTCCAGACTGTTTTTTGAGGGTTTTAAAGAGAGCGTAAGGTTTAACCCAGGGATTTTTAGCTATGAATGCTTGGGTCTGTTCTTTTTTCCACAGTTTATCACCACACCGCGCTATGTAAGCGTGAAGGAAGTGAAGTTTATGGGTTTGCACATCTCTATAAACAACGCGAGGTGTTTTGGAAAGCTGTTGTAGTTCGGAGAGCTCCTCTCTTAAGTGAGGATGTTCTTCCAAGAAAGGGAGTTGATGGCAGGAGATGTGAAGCTCTGAAAGAGCGCAGGATGAGATGGCACTATAAGGGCTAAAATCAGGGCCTAAAGAGTTCAGAGGAAGAAGTTGGAGCGTATCCAGTTTCAACTTTGATGCCCAGGAAATTAGCGGAATTAGATCATAAAACTCTCCGATACCACAGCTTTTGGCGCTATGAAGAGAAAAAAGGGGAAGAATAATTCCATGATGAGGGTGGACGCCTATTTTTTTCCAGGCGGCCCCGTTTTGTGAATGGAGCAAAACATCTTGAATCGATTTCATGGCTGTCCGGAGAGAATTTTTTTTCTCCACTCATCGGCTTTGGGGATAAAAACTTTGAGAAACTCATAGAGTTTTTCAGAGGAGAGGTCTTGCAGCGGTAAATAAGCAAATAAAGCAAGTTGGTTATTTTTGTCGCAGTAGGAAAGAACACCATCTCTTGGGAATGGGAAGTTTGATTTCAAGGTGTTTTTGAGAATGGTTTCTCGGAATTTTCCAGCAGAAATTTCTCCGAGAAGAGAGGCGATCAGAAGGTTTTCTTGAATTCTGTCTAGAGAGAGTTGAACGCGTAGCGTCTGATTGACGATAAGATCACATTTGCCGTGACTATCCACCCGAATATGCGAGCCTACAAGAGAAGATAGACCTTTGAGTAGCTCTTCAAAGTGGCTCATGATTTCCCCTTGGGTTCATCCTCATCCTCATCTTCATCTTCCTCGAGCTGTTCATCAAGCTGTTCAATTGCTTGAATAATGCTTTTTAGAACATCTTGTCTGTGCTGTTCCGATCTAAAGAGTTTGGGCGCTGTTTGCCTGAGAGCATCACGCATTTGTGTATAAACGATGATTTGACCTATCAGGTTTTCTGGAAGCCCAAGAGAGGCTCCTATTTGCAAGACTTTATCAGGGGAAGGATAGCGCTCCTGAAGAAGGATCATGAATACTTTAGACATCTGCTCGAAATTAAGCCTCGGAGGAAGTTCTATAGTCTGCCTTTGAAAGCTCTGAGAAATCAGCGGCATACGCCCGCGAAAGAATTTAAAAATTCCTAAAATTGCCTGCATTGATCTTCCTTCTGTCAGAAGGCGATGGAGCTCTCCTTTATCAATCGAAGGTCCTTTTGATTTTAAGTCTTGGCCTAGAGCATGGAGGATAAAATCGATCACAATTTTCATTTGTTCATAGGCAAACTTAGAAGAAAGTTCATTAAAGAGGGTCGGAGCATCCCTGGGTTGTCCTGTGATGGCACGATAAAGATCCCTGAGAGCAGTTGCTGTGCCAAGTCCCTTTTCAGCAAATTCTCTGGATTGAGTGGCAATATTTCTTCCCGCTTTAACTTCTCTAGAAAATTTGTTGTTGAGGTCTGCTCTTGCCTGTTTGAGTTTTTCTTGGAGTTCTCCGGTACTTGTCTCAATCAGGTATTCGAGCACTTCATCAGCAAGAGAAGGGTCAGGGTAACTTTCGAGTACTTTTTTAAGAATCTGCTCTTTGGTATCAGAATTTTTAATCTGGCTTCTTAAAGCAAGAAGATTGCGTTTTTGGAGCTCTGGATTTCTTTTGGCATATTGATCGGAGATTTGATCAATTTTTTCCACTTCAGCTGTGCGCACTTCTTCTTGCTCTTCTGTTTTTTCCGACCGCTCATCTTTGACGGCTTTACGCGTTTTTTCTTCTAAAGAGCGAAAAGAGCGCATGCTCGCAAGAGAAAAGACCCCCTCATCGATCCAAGAAAGAAAAGATTCCTGGCCTGCATCCTCGGCAATTGAGATTTCAAGGGCAAGCTCTTGGGCCCCAATCCGCTGAGCCTTGAGCAGGGGATCGACTTTTGGAAGGTGAGGAATGGGCGATGAAGAGGAAAGTTCTGACATAATTTATGAGAGCTGAATTCTTCCTAAAGGCTGAATACGAATTTCTGGGACAATTTCTTGGAAGGAGACAACCGCCATGTCTGGAAATTCCCCTTCGATCAGTTTGCGGACAAATCTACGGACGTCAATGGCTGTCAGCATGACAGGAGGTTGGCCTCCTACTGGAGTTTGAACGACAGTCGATCTGAGAGCGTGAAGAATGAGCTGGACAGAATCGGGATCCAAAGCGAGATAAGATCCTGCGGAGGTTTGTTTAATCGCTCCTCGCACCATGTCTTCAATTTCCGGATCCAATAGGTAGACAGAAAGAACAGATTGTCCTTGTGAGTATTTGTAACTGACATAGCGTTTGAGAGAAGATCTCACATACTCGGTCAGAAGAACTGTATCTTTTTCTGTTTGCGCCCATTCAGAGAGAGCTTCGAGAATTGTTCTTAAATCTTTAATCGAAATCTGTTCCTGAACGAGCCGTTTAAAAATCTCTGTCAACTTTTGTAAGGGCACAAGACGAGTGACCTCTTTGACAAGGTCTGGATAGGATTTTTCGATAAATTCAAGAATGCCGCGCACCTCTTGAATTCCGATAAAATCGCTCGCATGTTGCCGATAGAAGTAGGATAGATGCAGGATGATGACATCGAGGGGTTTCCAGAACTTGATTTTTGCTTTTTGCAGGATCTCTTGGTATTTATTTTCAACCCAAACAGAGGGTTGGCCGATTGCATTTTTTGTCGTTGAAAAAGGAATATTATAACGACGCAGCGTATCAGCATTTTCTGTTGTCAAAAGAGAATTGTCAAAAATCTTCCCTCGAGTAATCGGCACCTCATTTAAGTAGATGGAGTATTCATCCGCCTCAAGAGAAGGAGCATCGGTACGAACATGAACGCCTGGAAAGCGGACCCCGAGATCCTGGTAGAGGGCAAGACGCATTTTCGGGATCATCTCTTCAATCAGGGTTTGTCCTTGCTTTTCTTTTCGAATGGCAAGGGAGAGATTTTTTCCAACTTCCAAGATGATCGGCAAAGTAAGAGCATATTCATCAACCCCCCCTCGGATCACAGAATGTCCTTCAACATCAGTATCTACTTTAGAAGAGGTCAGTCCTGCAGCTGTTTTGGCGGCGGCCCGTTTTGCGTTATACCATACGGCAAAACCAATGCCCCCAAGCGCTAGGCCAAAACAGGTGAAAATCAAGGAAGGAAAACCCTTGATAAAGGACATCAGAAAAATCACCCCAGCTGCAAGCATGATTGCTTTAGGCTGGTTGAGCATTTGACTTGAAATCTCTTTACCGAGATGGGAGTCTTTCTTGTCGGATGAGACGCGTGTGGTCACAATACCAGCTGTCATGGAGATGAGAAGAGAGGGGATCTGGGCCACCAAACCACCTCCAATCGAAAGAAGGGTATACGTTTTAGCCGATTGTAGGGCTGTCATGTGGTGCATGGAAATTCCGATGATCAGGCCCCCGATGATGTTAATCACAGCAATGACAATACCAGCGATTACGTCTCCCTTGACAAACTTCATCGCACCGTCCATCGCTCCGTACAGCTGGCTTTCCTTGGTGAGGGCAAGCCTGAGCTCTCGGGCTTGAGTCGCATCGATGACGCCGCTGCGCATGTCCGCATCGATACTCATCTGCTTTCCGGGCATCGCATCCAAAGTAAAACGCGCAGCCACTTCGGCGACCCTCTCAGCTCCCTTTGTCACGACGATGAACTGAACGATTGTAATGATCAGAAAAATGATTGCTCCCACGACGAAATTGCCACCCACCACGAATTGACCAAACGCAAAGATGATATGTCCTGCATTGGCATGCAGAAGAATCTGACGTGTGGCAGAAATCTCAATTCCCAAACGGAAGAGCGTTGTAATCAAAAGCAGAGAGGGAAAGATCGAAAGTTGTACAGCCCTTGGAATATAAAGAGCTACCATCAGAAGGCAGATCGAAATTGTTAGATTGAGGGCGATCAGATTATCGATCACTCCCGGAGAGACGGGGATGATGATCATCATAATCAAGATAATGATGAAAAGGGCCAGAACGATGTCACTGGACTGGTTAATCAGCCTGAGAGCCTTATCGCCTCCCAGTGTGTGAACTGTTTTATTGAAAAAATTTTTCATTTAAATAAGTCTGTTCCTGCTGTTTCGTATGATTCGAGTCCTTGTAACCATTTTAAGATTTCCGCTACAGCTTGGTACGTTTCCTCTGGTATATATTCACTAATACGGGCTTTCTCAAACAGTGTATGCGCTAAAGGGACATTACGCATAATGGGAACCCCATATTCTTGGGCCGCCTTAATAATGAGGTCAGCCATCGTCCCTTTACCCATCGTCACAACTTTAGGGGCAGGGTTTGTGTCCGCGTCATATTCGATTGCAACGGCAATGTGCTCAGGATTCGTAATCACAGCTTTAGCCCGTTTTACAGCAGCTGGACCCTCTTGGTAGGCTAATTCCTGGGCGATATGGCGCCGTTTGCTCTTTACATGAGGATCACCCTCAGTATCTTTATATTCCTGTTTTACTTCAAATTTTTCCATCATCATTTCTTTTGCGAACGCTCTTTTTTGAAAAACAAGATCAAAAATAGCAATGACTAAAAAGAAAATTCCTATACGGACAAGTACTTGAATTAAAAAACTTGAAAAAACTTGAGCCGCTCCAATGACAGGCATGGCTGCTGTGGAGACGATTTGGGAGATACTAGAGTACACGACGTAATAAATGATAATTAAGGCTCCTGTAATTTTTAATATCGACTTAAGAAGTTCAATAAACGTCTTAAGTTTAAACATGTTTTTAATGTTAGTTACAGGGTTGAGCTTTTGAATGTCGGGTTTTAAAGCTTCCATAGAAAAACTAGGGCCCACGACGAGTAAGTTCACAAATACGCCGATGATGACTGTTAGGAGAGCAATCGGTAGTGTAGCCTCGAAGATGACATAGGCTGCATGGTTCATGTAACCGACACCTGTATTAGCAAGATCAAGATGGGAATTACTGCTTAGGCGGAACATTGAGACCATATAACCTGCGAGGATATTATAGAGATACCCGGACAGTAAAAGGGTTGAGGCGATCGATACAATAAAGGTAAAGGCAGAGGGAAAATCCTGAGATCTAGCAACCTGACCCTTTTTCCGCGCATCGCGCAATTTCTTAGGTGTTGCCTTTTCCGACTTTTCTGCCATGAGTTCTCAAGTGCTCCACACAGGGGAAGACGCCCCACAGGGTAGCCCAGAATACGTTCCCCTGTCAAGGAGATTGCTAATAAAGCCCCCTGCTATTAACTCAACTTGAGACCATTGCAAAACTTAAGATAATTGGGAAAAATAGATCATTTTGATGAGATTTCGGATGCGATCTAAGCCCGCTTATGCGGGACGCTCCATAGAGGGCGAGCGAGAATCGAAAGATCGCACAATGGCCATTTTTACAGGTGTCCCGAGTTTCGCAACGGTCTCAAGTTGAGTTAATACCAGTTATCAAAAATAATCTTTACAATTGCAGGTGTCTTTTCGCCGCGCCTTCGCTCGGAAAGGCTTGGTTAAGTTGCCTCCTCGCTCCAGGCCTTGGTGCTCGACAAAATACACTGTGTGCTTATAAAGATTATTCTAGATAAATGGTATAATTCGTGGCATTCGAGCTTTCTAAAGACCTCATAAAGCATTCGGCGGGAACCGCTTTCAATGGACGCTCTATCTGTATGAAATACTCCCTTTGGGGATGGCTTCTGAGCGTGACGGATCAAAAGATGAGTCTTAAATATTTTATTATTAATATTTAAACATCTTTGGAGAAAATGCCATCGATTTTTTTTGACTATTAAATCCCTAGAGAGATACAACAGGTGTTTCGAGGTCGAAGGTCTTCCTCAGGTGTTCCCCGAGGGCCTGGAGGGGTGTGGCCCCCAGATTCTAGGATCTGCCCTCGAAGAGCGTCTATTCTGCCCTGGATGGGGATAGGCCTAAAAAGTACTACTTTAAAGGTTTAAAGGAGATTTCCGATGGCTAAAGAGAAAAAATCCAAGTTTATGCAGCCTATGCAGCTCAGCGACGAACTCACAGCAGTTGTGGGAAGAGGTCCTCTGCCACGTACAGAAGTTACAAAAAAATTGTGGGCTTATATCAAAGCAAATAAGTGTCAAGATGTGAAGAATAAGCGCAATATTAATCCCGATGAAAAGCTTTCTAAAGTTTTCGGGGGCAAGAAGGCGATTAATATGTTTGAAATGACACGCCTTGTCAGCAAGCATCTTTCCTAAGAAGCGATAGGATTTGAGGGCAGAGTGTGGAGATACGCTCTGCTCTTTTGATTATGTCTTGTTCTGTTTCCCTTATATTGTTAGCTGGTGGTAAAGGTTCTCGCCTTTCCTCTCCTGTACCCAAACAGTTTCTCCCCCTCCAGGGTAAAGAGATCGCTCGACACAGCTTTGATCTTTTTGCACAGATTCCCTCGATCCAGGAAATGATTGTGGTGACCCCTTCAGAATATCAGGCTGTATTCTCTCAAGCGTGCGAAAAAAAAGTCTCTTTCGCCCTTCCTGGGATCAGACGGCAGGATTCAGTTTTTCAAGGGCTTTGCCAAGTTTCATCCGAGAGTAATTTTGTATGCATTCATGACAGCGCGCGCCCTTTTGTAAGCAGGGAAGAGGTCGAGCGTTTAATTGCGGAAGGAATGAAGGCCGGCGCGGCAGCTCTTGGCTGTCCTGCAAAAAATACGGTGAAGCAAACGGATTCTCAAGGTTACGTCCTTCAAACACTGAATCGGGAAACTCTTTGGGAAATCCATACCCCTCAAATCCTCAGAAAGGACATCTTGATCCAAGGTTTTGAGATTGCAAGAAGCTTGAACATCACGGTAACTGATGACGTTTCTTTAGCAGAGCTTGCAGGTCACAGAGTGAAATTGGTTCAAGGTTCCTATGCAAACTTTAAAATCACAACGGTTGAAGATTTTCTCATGGCAGAAAAATTATGAAGTATCGGATGGGAATTGCCTACGATGGGACTGCCTATGGAGGATGGCAAATCCAAAAAAATGCTCCGTCGATCCAAGAAGAGATTGAAAAGGCTCTGACTATTTTGCTGCGCAGTCCCATTTCTATTGTAGGATCGGGAAGAACCGATGCAGGCGTCCATGCACTTTGTCAGGTAGCCCATTTTGAAGTGCCAAATCCTTTAGATCTTTACCGGTTTCATTATGCTCTCAATGCCATCCTTCCTCGCGATATTCGGATTCTGTGGATGGAAGAGGTGGCTAGTCAATTCCATGCTAGGTATGATGCTTTGTCTAAGACTTATCACTATCATCTTCACCTTCATCCGGTCACAAACCCTTTTCAAAGCGCCTATTCTTACCACGTTCCCTATCCGATTGACAAAAAGTTGCTCGTAGAAGGGGCCCGTCTTTTTGTGGGCACGCACGACTTTACAGCTTTTTCCAATGAATCGCATCACGGATCCTGCGCTAAAGATCCCGTTAGGACTCTCTATCGGTTAGATGTTGTAGAGGAAGAGGAGGGGGTTAGGCTTGAATTTGAAGGAACAGGTTTTCTTTACAAAATGGTGCGCAACATCGTGGGGACTTTAATCGATGTGAGTCGCAAAAAAATCTCTGTAGCAAAGATCTCTCAAATTTTTGATAGCAAATCACGACAGTTTGCCGGGATGGCAGCTCCTCCACACGGACTTTTTCTTGTGAGTGTGACTTATAATTTATCGGGTGGGATCTCTAAAAATGAGGAAAAGAAAGGAGCGTTAAACTCTTTGCAGTCCCCTAGCTGTGGATGATCGGGATGGCAGATCAGAACTCCTTTGATATCGGCTGCATAGAGGGCTTTGAGTCCTCGGAAGGAATCTTCAAAACCAATCACGCGCTCAGGCCTGACATTAAAGTGCTTCAAAGCACACAAATATCCATCAGGTGCGGGTTTAGCAAGCGCATAATCTTCCCGTGTGATCCAAACGGGAATGCTTTTGAGAATTGGAAGCTGCTCTTGAATCCGCTCAATTTGAATTCTTGCAGAATTTGTGACAACAGCTCTTGAAATATTTTTTTTTTGAAGCTCTTCTAATAAAGCAAAAACACCAGGCATTAGAGAAAGGTTGCCCTGAAGAAGAAGATCTTCATAGGCTTGCTTTTTTTCTCGATAGAGAGTGTCCCAAGAAGGCGTCTCCCTAAGTAAGGAGGGGAATTCTTTGTAAATCGCCTCCTTTAGACCAGAAGAAGAAAGGTGTGCTATTTTGCAAAATTGATCAAAATTCCACTTCAGTGTGTAGCCTCTCTGGGAGCACATTTTTTGATAAGCTAGAAAATGTAATCCCTCGGTATCGACGAGTAACCCATCGAAGTCAAATAAAATAAGCTCGTAATTTTCGAACCACATGCTGTAGAGTATACGGATGATAGTGATAAGCTGACAAGTGATTTTGGTTTTAAATGAAGCGAGCGCCTCCAGAGAGGGAAGGCTATCATGAAATTTGTAGTAGAAAAAAAGTGCAAATCTTTTTTAGAGTGGGGGTCGAACCTCTCTTAGTAAAAAGTTTCAGTCGATTTTCCGGTTTTTTTGGATTGGTTTTTACCCGAGTTTTGTAAGGTGGTCTCATTTGATCGATATTGCCCTAATAAATTCAATTAAAAACGGTTCAAAATAATTCAGAAAATCAAGAGAGTTTTTCCTGAGATAGGTTCCTATGCCTTTTTATACAGCAACTAACAAGGGGTTAAGATTATGAGTAGATATCTGTGTCGGTTAACAGCTAGTGCTTTGGTTTCTTTGTCAGCTCTCGCGTTTGCGGAAGAACAAGCTTCTTGTGATGTTCAGCATGTGATGAACGCAACAGATTCTGATGGTTCAGCGCTTAGAAACGTTCTCGAAGGCTTTTCTCCAGAGATTGTCGTTGAAGTTTCTAAAGGATCAGAAGTCAAGGTTCGTGATGTTTTTTCTGATACCTTCATTGCCTTTTTAGATCCTGCAGGAGAATATGGATTGGGATCTGGAGTTTTTACTGCTCAGCACACGTTTTACGTCCGAGCGATTGGAGAAGATCGTTTCGTGAGTACCGATCTTGAGGAGTGGAAATCCGTTGCTGAGTGCATGCACACATTGCCAAATGAGCTTGTCGCTCTTTATGTGCCTACAGCATCAGTTGTTATAGAAGAAAAATCTGAAGAGAGAGTCATTGAGGTCAGTGCGCAAGATGATGCTTCTGATGAAGAGAAAGTGGTAACAGAAGAATCTTATGCTGCAGAGAGCAACGCTTCTGATGAAGAGAAAGTCGTAACAGAAGAGTCTTATGCTGCAGAGAGCAACGCTTCTGATGAAGAGAAAGTGGTAACAGAAGAGTCCTATGCTGCAGAGAGCAACGCTTCTGATGAAGAGAAAGTGGTAACAGAAGAATCTTATGCTGCAGAGAGCAACGCTTCTGATGAAGAGAAAGTGGTAACAGAAGAGTCTTATGCTGCAGAG
>JACCDG010380991.1_pt1 | contig 22414 bp, 9 predicted proteins | sample 7442471 | NCBI WGS metagenome assembly JACCDG01 (sample SAMN15323444, study PRJNA562643) | freshwater metagenome | isolation source: river surface water | place: USA:Blue River Watershed | collected 2017-08-17 | reverse complement strand
TATTGAAGCTGGAACAGAACAAGTACTACGTTGGGCGGACGGTAAGGCCAACAGAGGAACGTCTGAAGGAGCATATGAGTGGCCATGGCTCAACCTGGACCAAGCTATACAAACCACTGGAGCTTGTACGGGAGTTCAAGACCAACTCACCATTTGATGAGAGCAAGACCGTGTATGAGCTGATGGACAAGTATGGAATGGACAACGTGCGTGGAGGCTCGTATGTAATGGAGGTTCTCTCAGAAGATGACAGGATTCATATCAACAGGGAGCTCTGTGGCGCCAAGGACAAGTGCTTCAAGTGTGAAGGTGTTGGCCACTTTGCATCTCAGTGCAAGAGGGGTATGAGTAAGGCCATGTATGAGTGCTTCAGTTGTCATGAATTCGGCCATTTCTCTACGGCATGTCCCAATAATCCTAATGCAAGGAGATGGCGAGGAAGGAAAAAAAGATACATGAGGTATCAGGGATGATGGGCGAATGGACCAGTTATTGATGCTCAATCATAATCTTCTTCATCATATTCATTTTTATTGATAGGACATTCTCTCTTTCTAAACATATCTATTTCATCATCACTTTCTTCTATCTCAATATCTCTATATGAATTCTTGATTCCGTGTGATTTATTATATGATTCTTCATCAATAAGTAGCCAATCTGGAATATTAAATCCATCAATAGGTTCATTTGGATCATAATGTTTATCAAGTAGTTCATAGAATTTCTTGATGCGAGCATCGCAGTTGCACCATTTCTTCAATATTATTTTCCTTGCCACCTGTGCCGGTAAGGATTCGAGTTGGTAGTTTCTATTTCTTCCACAGAATGAGAATTTGAGACCATCTAATGTTCTGACTCTTGATAGGACAACATATAGCAATCCATGGTTATTGTCTGTTTGATGTAATGCATTAGTCTTCTTGAATGCATAGATCTTATCTAATGTAAGTCCCTGCGACTTATGAATAGTAATTGCCCAGGCTAACTGCAGTGGCGTATATACAAACAGAGCATGCTTCTTGAATTGTATCTTTCTATAATGAAAGACATACTTAGGATTGTTCATGGATATTTTTTTAGGACATCGAGTACCTCTATGTTTTAGAATTACCTCTCCATTATCATAATCTATGGTATCTACTATACCAATTATACGGCTTTTGGCAACTCCAAAGAATTGCTTACCGGTTTTTGATTGTAGAGTTATGTTGACAACTAATGCTTCATTAAGAGGCTCTGTTTCCGCATTCCATTGAAATGCAGATATATCTTCATCATCAATGTCTATCTCGTTATTCATATATCGAATTGAATCTTGATGTATATCAGCATATACATCAATAGATTCTTCATACTTAACTCCAGATATTGCAACCACATCCCCTGATTTCTGGAGTTTAATATACACTCGTGGATGTAATTTAGATTTATCATAAGGAACATCCTTGTCTGTAATTATATTGGTTCCATCATCATATGCCCATGTATGTTTCTGTTCAAGTCCACACACAGTTCCAATATCTCCATTAACAACATTTCTATACCCATCTGATATCGCAATATCAGATATTGGTTTTGTAGTATCATCATTTGTGGATAACCATTCTATTTTTACAACCTTCATGTTATTCGATACCATCACCCTTGCTCCAATGGTTAGCTTGAATCTATCATCTATACGATTCTTTGACATAATTGAATTGATGTTATCATCTGAGAATGTTTCTATAATCTTTCCAGAAGCATTGGATGGACAATCCATTCGTTTAACCTTATAAACGAATGTGGGAACATTGATATGTTCATGCTCTCTTAGTTTTCTTGTATTGATAGCATCGCGTTGTTTATTAGAATAGGTTATATGAGTGATATCATCTGGTAATCTTTTAAGTTTGGGAAATCTATTAGCATTAGTTAGTTTGTCAATAATCCAATCTGGTATTGTTCCAAATCTAATAGAATCCAGAGCTTTGCCCCATACCTTATCATCGAATCTATATCTTCCGTGAAAGAGTATTGGTATCAAGATAACCGCCTGTCCATTATGATTTATATTTGGGATACCATTAGTCATGCTACTCCTGTATTTGAATACATCTGCCATAAAGAACGGATCATTATGTCTTCTATTGGAAGCATCAGAAGCTTCTTCATCATCTCTATGCACAGGTTTGAGTTGGCATAAATCCCCGATAATGATTATCTGAATTCCACCAAATGGTCCCGGATTATCATAATAATGATTATCATTTCCTCTAAAGCTCAGTTTAATATGATTATTCTTTGTTTTGAATGGCTTGGCTATCTTTATGTGTTGTAGATATCTGTCAATCATATCTAATGTATATGCACTGACCATGCTTATCTCATCAATGATGATTGTTTTGATATCATTTTGCAACTTAGTAAGAATGGGTTTGGGTCTTGATACAAATGTCTTGTCTATACGAGTCCTTTGAAGCATTCTATTATTAATAAATGAACCAAATGACTTCTTACCATCTGCTTTAAATCCAGTTCCAATATCAAGAGCCGAATGATATGTAGCTCCACCTATTCCAGATGCAGCAATGCCTGTTGGTGCTGTTGTTAAGATGGTTTCTTTTCCCATGTATTCAATATAATCTAATACAGCTTTCTGGATAGTACCATCTCTATGATAGAATATATGTTTAGTCATATGCTGCCAATGTAGTCTTTCCTTCATTACCTTCAATGCCTTACTCTTACCACACCCACCAGGCCCAGTTGCAAATATAATTTTATTTATATGACCATCATTATTATGCTCATCCTGATAGAGACACTCTTCAACAAATTTCTTCTGGTCCATATCAAGTTCCTCGTATTCATTAATATTTATATCATATCCAGGTAGATATGCTCTCCAAGAATAAATATCATCCTTAGTCAACTCCTTTGATGATGAGATTGGATTAATCTCATTTGATTGTAATTTCTTAATGATAGAATCATAGACACCATGTTGTCCCTCATTAAGAAATGTGGCTCTATTATCAGACATCTTAAATTGATATTATCACGTATATAATATATACCCCCAAGTATCAATTTAAGCTATGAGAGACTCTATGAACATCTATACACTAAAGCTTGAACATGGTAAGTTCTATGTTGGACGTACAAGACGTCCTGTAGATGAACGGTATGCTGAACATATTCGAAATCATGGTTCAGCATGGACTCGTGCTCATAAACCAATTGCCGTTATAGATGTATTCCAAACTGATGATCCATTTGATGAAAACAAGACTATGTATCATATGATGGAAAAGCATGGTATTAGTAATGTTAGAGGTGGTATCTTTCTTGATTTTAAATTAACCGCAGCTGATAAGAAACATATCAATAGAGAAATTAATGGAGCTCGTGATAGATGTTTCATCTGTGAAGATACAGATCACTTTGCATCTGAATGTGTATTCAAGAATATAGAACCATTACAGGAAGCTCTTCCAAATCCTCAACAACGAATGTCCCCAACCAGGGCAAGAGCTATAGCTGAACGAACTGGAGCGAGTATGGAGTCTATCATGTTAGCATATAATAATGACCATTGTATACCAACACAAAAATAACCTACACCCGTATATTTATGCCATTGGCTGCATCCAGAACGATACTGAGTATCTCCTCGAATGCCATATATGGACTTGGTTCGTAGGTGATGGCATATGATGTGATGTTTATCTTCACTGCAGACATGATTAGTCTACTGCTGCGATATCTCTCCCTGCTGTAGTATCTTTGGTTGAATGGGTTCAGTGCATTGTGTTTGAGTATCTCCAGGAATAGGTTGTGGTTGGCCTGTTGTCGGTTCTTGGTCATGACATCATTGGCATGGTTTATGCGCGACCTTCGATGTGCAAGAATCTTGGACTTGATTATCTTCTTGAATGCCGGTCTGGACATCTCCGCATACCTGATGAATAGATACTCGTAGCCATCGCACTTGTCCTGGTACATCTTGTACTCAACGTCCATCTTACCTCCGCTGTGTATTTTTATGGTTGATGTACCAGTGTTCATCTTACGGAACGTCGCTCCGATAAATGAGTTGTCTTCCATGGTTCTATATCTGTATATGCGACATGTTCAATTTTGTAGTTATGCTGAAACCCATAGGGTTATAAAATATGCGACATGTAAGTATGAAATCATATGAGTTATGATGAAACCCACAGGATTATGGAAATAAATCTGTAAGTAGCTGAGTTATGGCGAAACCCATAGGGTTATAAAAAATATGCGACATGTCAGTATGAAACTCATAGGGTTAGTATGAAACCAGTGGGGTTATATAAATATCTGAAACCCTACCAGTTATAAAAAAATACATCAGCATGCTTACTTCTTCCTACTCTTGACCGCCTTCTTGGTTGGCTTCTTGACCATGCTCTTCTCTTGCTTGTCCAGCTCAGCCAGTAGTTCATCTATGTCCTCTGTCCACATTTGCTGAGTGGTGGTGCTCTCGAGTTCATCTATCTCCTGCTGCTTCTGCTCAACCAGGTCCTTCATCTTCTGAGCATTCTCATTAGTGAATGACCTGTAGTTCATATCAACCAGGTAGTTGTACTTGGAGAACTCGGATCCACTTGCTCGCGGGTCTTCGTCAAAGCCCTTCTTGAGTTCCTTCAGTAGAGACTCCTCTGTCATGGTTCTCATGTTTATCTTGCCCTGCTTGACCGCTCCGATGAACTTAGCCTTGTTGGTAAGGATAAGCATCTCGTATCTGAGTTGCTCTATCATGGCATCTCGACGGAGTGCATACATCTCCAGTCTATGTTCGTAGTAGTACTCGATGATGTCCTTCACCTTCTCGAAATATTTGAGCTTGCCATCCTCCGTGAAGAGGTACATGTTGGTCTCGCTCAACTTGGAGCTCAGCTTGAACATCTTCACAAGGTCATCCCTGTCCATCTTCTTTACCTTGTCATACTCAGCCTTCTTGAACACGAACTTGATATCGATGTTGATATCATCATGGTCATAGATGATATCACTGAGTATCGTGTTCTTGGCGGATAGCATAGCCTCACTGAATGCCTTGTAATCATCGGTCCATACATTGATGGGCAGCTCTGTGATACGCAGCATCCTCTTGTCATCGATGAACTCCCAGATACCATACGTGGTATACTTGCGTGGTCCATTGGCTTCTATAAATCCATTGAATCCCTTGTACCATGGAAGGATGGGCTTTGGGGTCTTGCCCATCAGTAAGCTCTTGATGTACGATCCCAAGTCTCTTGGATTGTACTTGAGCACCGATGTACTGAACCCAGTAGCTATACCCAGAGCTCCATTGATGAGCACAGTCGGCAACACAGGATAGTAGCACTTGGGTTCTATCTTGACATCATCGCTCTCGTTATGAGTCAACAAGCAGTTGTCTCGCTGGTCGAACAACCTCAAAGCTATAGGATTGACTTGTGTGAAGATATATCTCGGTGATGCGGCATCTTTGCCTCCAGCCAGTCTGGTTCCAAATCCCCCATTGGGCATGAGCAAGTTGATGTTGTTGCTACTTACATAGTCCTGTGCCATGTTGATGACTGCTCCCATCAATGAAACCTCTCCATGATGATAGTCTGTCTGTTCGCTGACCTTGGCTCCAAACTGGGCAACCTTCATCTCGTTCTTGACGATGTGCTTCATCGCTATGTAGAGAATCTTTCTCTGGGATGTCTTGAGGCCATCCATAACATTTGGAATGGACCGCTCGCAGTCATAGGTTGAGAAGTGGATGAGCTCATGGTCAATGAAACTACTCACATCACACTCTCGCTTGGACCTATCGATACAACTCGCTGGGTCATACCTGTACAACAACCATTCCTTGCGGTCATCAGCTCTCTTGCTATTGAATGCCAGAGACATATGTTCATCGCACTCATCATCTCGCTGGAAGGCAATCAGTTTATTATCTATGTTGGATAGAGCATCGCAGGCATCATCTCTGGTACTCGTGCCCAGTCCCTTGAAATATTTGGACTTGTACTTACCCGACGCTGTCTTCATCCATTCTTCAAAGCTATTCAGAGTATAGAATGGGATGGTTTTGCTTCCCTGGAACACCTTGACAATCGGGGTGATACAGTAGTTGATGAACCCTCTATCAATCAAGGCTGGCCAGAATGCATGGATGAAGTTTATAATTAACCCGCTGATATGAATTCCATCTACGTCAGAGTCGGTGAGCGAGATGATACCTCCATAACGTAGTTGATTGAAGTCCTTATCATCCTCATATGTGGTTCCTATCTTGAGTCCAATGATTCGGATGATGTTCTTGATTTCCGCGTTGGCGGTTATCTTGGTTGGGTCAACTCCCCGCACATTCAATAGCTTTCCTCGCAATGGGAAGATACCAAACCTGTCTCTTCCAATGACCTTAAGAGCGGACATGGCAAACGTCTTGGCAGACTTTCCTTCACACAGGATGAGCTTGGTCTCCATGCTTCTATTGCGAGCTGCCCAGTTAGCATCTTCAAGGTCTGGGATATCTCCCAGCCGCACAGTCTTGGCTCCGTTTATTTTTTCCAAGTCCTTCATCTGCTTGGTATCGGACACGGATGTCATTGCCGCCACGATACTTGACTTGAGTAGTTTCTTCCTAAATGCCTCGCTCATAACATACTCACTGCCATAGTCCTTTCTTGGGGTCTTCAAGCCCTCCTTGGTTTGTGAGCTGAACCCTGGATTCTCGATGACTGCATTGATGAATAGGAACATCTTGTTCTTGACATCAGATGGCTTGATGGTTATCTTCTTGGCAACCTTGGCAATAACCAAGGAGGTTATCAGTCCAGCCACATGTTCCACATGAGTGCCTCCAATAGTTGTGTGTATACCATTGACGAATGATGCATGCTGGAACCCATTGTTTGACAGAACAACACCAACCGTCCATCTATCACAGATATCTATGATTGGCTTCTCTCCTACTGGATGCTTGTACAACATCATGTACTGCTCTGGCTTCTTGATGGTTATCTCCTCGTCATTGAAGTACGTACGTACCCTGGGTCCCGACACGAAGCCGATATCGATGAGCCGCTTCTTGACCAACATCACGAAGTCATCTGATAACTCGTCGACTTCGAAGAAGTCTAAGTTGGGCTTGAACATGATGAACGTGTATGGCTTCTTTCTACAATTCTTAATCTCTGGTTCATACTTGATTAGCTCTGGCTTTCCATGTCTGACTCCATTCTTGTTCTTTGGCGGTATCTTCATTTCCCATTGCTGGGTGTACATCTTCTTGGTATTGGCATCAACCGTCTGTAGCATGAACACATCTGAGTAGATGACTGCCAGCGATGCGCCCATGCCATGCATACCACCAGTGATACGCTTCTTGGAGTCATCGAAGTTGCTACCACTACGTAGCTGCCCAAACAGCATCTCTGGAATGTATATCCCAAGTTCTTCCTTCTTGACAACTGGTATACCAGATCCATTGTTCAGCACACTGATGAATCCAGAGTCTCTATCAACAGATACCTTAATCTCCGTGCATGTACTATCTCTGATAGTATGGTCAAAGGCATTCAATAAGATTTCCTCGAAGATACGTAGCATACCAGCGTTGTACATGATTGGCTTCTTGATGATGGCAACATCATCGATTTCTATATCAGCTAAGAACATCTCCTGCTCTACTGGTAGATGCCCGCCGATGTATACACCGGGTCGCATGATGGCATGCTCGGTATCATCGAGGACTTGGTACTTATCAGCTACAGACATGGTTGCTATATTTATTTATCTCCGAGTTCAATTTTGGAGAGACTCCTCATCAGGGAACTCGTTGTTGAACAGACGAGCCGTATACTCAATGACTGTAAGTTCATCTCCCATATCATGATTGCAGCTGGCACAGCATAGATATATATTGTCATTGCTCCAATCTCCTCCCTTGGTTTGGGCTATATCATGACTCCTATGGCAGGCTGAGCTGTTGATATCCATATCCTTCTGGCAGCAGTAGCACTTAACAATGATGCGTCCATCATTGAATGTTATGTTGTTGCGCGCCTTCACGTACTGCCGTTTGTCCTTGGCTGTCTTATGTTTGTTGCTGTCTTGTAATTTGAGTTTGAGGTCTACTTCATTCATCTGATACCGATAGTCGCCAGTAGATGCTTGCCTGACACTTTCTATCTTCTGTGTGAGTCTGTCTGGGCATATGTTGGCCTCGGTAGCTATGGCTGCTATCTTCTCCAGGTTATCCACTGAGACTGCTGTGATTTCCTTGGTTCGGTCCTTCTCCACTATCTTGATAGGCTCAGCCAGTTCTGCGATGTTGCGCTCAATGACCTTGATGGTTTCCTTAGTTATGTCAACTCCATCTCTATATCCAGAGAATGCAAGTACATCTCTCATGCTCTTGTCCGAGATATATTGACACGACGGAGTTCCATACAACTCGAAGTCAGTGAAGCGGTTGAAGTGCGTGGATACATACAGCACTCGGTTCTTGTTGTTCTCCTTCTCCATGAATGCTCGGTCAAGAGCCTTCTCAGCGGCCATGCATTGGCGGTCCTTGTCCTTGTCATCCAACTCCATACGTTTCAGTTCTATAGCCTCAGCATATTTCTGTGCCATCTCCTTACATCTTTGTTCAATGTCTGCATCATGGCATTCCTTCTGCTGGACCAACTTCTTATTTTTATATTCCAGCATCTCCTTCTCATATAAAGATAATTGTGGTTTGGATTCAATCACTGGAGTTGCTTGTTGTTGTGCCTTCAATCGTAGTCCATAGAATGATTTCTTGTCCTTACGAACGCCAGCTATGGCCGCCAGCATCTTGTACAGGGTGAGCTTGCCCTTGGTAGCTCCAGTGTGTTCAGCATAGGCATCACGAACAGCTGTGGTCAGTACTTCTGCTCCAGCAATGAACTCGATGCGGTTGTCGATGAATGTCTGAATGATGGCGTTCATCTTGAGAATCTTGAAGATTGTGTAATATCCTTGGAGATACTATATATGGTAGGGTTGGGTCAATTTAAAAAAATAAAGCCAGCTGCTTAGTTGAACCACTTGTAATGACAGAAGGTACATGTGATGATGAGCGTGCTGGGTTCATCAAGCGAGCGCATCTGCTTGTTCTGAATGGTTGTTTCCTTATGTCCGCACTTGTGGCATCTATACAGTGATGATGTCTTGAGTGTGATGTGTTGGTTGAGCCGCGTGCTGAGTCTGTCCAGTATGGCTTGGTTCTTGGATGGACACAGGTCCTTGTTATCCAGTTTGGATACGGTGGATGGGTCTATGGCTTTTTCCAACAACTGGGTTGCCAGGTACTCATCTCCAACTTCAGACTCGTAGTCAAGGTTCTTGGTTATGCGCATGATGCGGGTTCTGTATAGATGCTCGAACTGTGGATGACTGAAGTCCTTGTGTAGTAGCTCTTGGTCAGCGATATCGTTTGCATCATCAAAGCATGACTTCTCAATAGCAATGACCATAGGCTCGTAGTCCTGTATGTTGCCCTCTATGAGATACTTCTCCAAGAGAGAGGCTATCAGTATAAGATAAGCTCTACGTATTGTATTGTATGACTCATCCTCATAGACGGATACTGGAAGCACGAACTCTGTTTGGTACGACATGGCTATACTTATACTTGACCTGCTTCAATTTTAAAAAACAAAGCTACTCCAACGCCACTCCAAGGAACTGGCATATCTGCAGGATACGGATATGCATCATAGTTAGCAGAATCCTCTGCGTGGTATATCTGTGGTAGTAGCCTTCTATTTGGCTCCGGCATGCCTCTACGAGGTTCATCACGTTGGTCTTGCCACAGATGACCTTCAGTCCGTATTTCATGCGTATGCCAGTAGTCTTCATGTTTTTTATTTTCTCCACAGCAGTATTGAACATGTCCAGATTGTGGGCATTGTTATCGATGAGCTCGTCATTCCTATACTTGCATGCCTTGTAATCAGCATACAACAGCAATGCATTGTTCTTTGCCCAAACCAAGGATGTTTCATCGCATATCTCATGGTTCTCTGCAGCATCCATAGCATTCTCCAGACGATACTTCATCATCATGAACGCCTTGAATTGCTTCTCTGTCTCCTCCATGCAACGCTCCATAGATACTTCCTTCATTGATACTTATCAATTGCAGGGTATCTATTTTGAGCTCTAACCATGGAGTATCTTTTGGACGAGCGCCTCGAGCTGGGCAATGCGGGATTCAAGAGCCTCAATCTTGGCATCCTTGGCCTCTAACTGGGTGAACACCTCTCGTTGGTTGAGAGCAAGCATGGGGATAATCTTGCCCGGACTGAACACGAACTTGGCATCCTTGGGACTGATGAATCCATCATCATCGATGCACTCAGTCATACCCTGGCTGGGAGTAATGGTGACGAGGTCAGTGAAGCCCTTCTTATAGATATCCTGGGCGATGTAGCCATAGTCCACAATCTTATCGCCAGTGCGCCAGTTGAACTTGACGGGTGTAGTGGTCATTATGAACTTCTTACTGAACTCAGGCGTGAGCTCTATGATGTTCTCCTTGAGTCGTCTATCTGAAGTAATCTCAATCTCACCGGTACACAGGATACGACCATCAGTACGCATTGAGTAGTTGGCTGATGCTGCATCGCCAGCTTCCACCAAACCATGGGCATTGTAGGCATTGTTGTATGCGAACGCCCCGGTGTATTGGTATGCCACATACCCAATCTCAACAGGCAGAGCATCGCTGGCTGGGGTTCCTATACGCAGGGCATCAGCTCCAATCTTGTGGATAGTGGCGACATCCTTGTTGGCATCCAGCACCAATGCCTTGGATAGAGTCGCCACACCCGGGGTGACGTCGACATAGTTGAGTTCAGTAGCAGTAGCAGTAATCTGAGTGCCATCGATGCTGAGCTTGCCAATAGCAAAGTCGGCATAATCCTGTGTATTGAGAGTAGTAGTACTGTCAATCGGGGCGAAGGTGGCCACGAACTTGTCTGATGCCTCCTGCCATATGATGGATGGGAATGTTTTGTTGTACAGACTCACCCCATCAGTAGCAACCACTGATGCACTGAGCGCTGAACTCAGAGTGGCTGTGAGGGTAGCTCCATCATATGCAGTAATCTTGCGAACATTGTCAGATGCACTGCCAGATGTTATCTTGACCCACCAATCCTTGTAGTAATCATTGTTGATATTGGCTCCAGACACGAAGGTGATATGAGTGGAGTCTGCAGATGAGTCTATGGTGGTGGTATACTTGGCGGTATCTGCAACCACATCTCCAGTACCCGCATCATTATCGACTTGATAACGTTGTATCAACATACCACCATCCTTGCCACTGCCAGATGGGCCAGCATTCACGGTAATAGTGTTATCAGCAACATCCAATGTAGTTGTGTTGATAGTAGTGGTAGTACCAGACACCAACAGGTTTCCCGCAATCGTAGCATTGCCACCAATGTACAGATTCTCAGCTATACCAGCGCCGCCGGAGACAACCAAGGCACCCGATGATGCGGATGTTGCGCCAGCAGTACTGCCAACATACAGCTTCTTGGTGATACCAACACCGCCACTAACAACAAGGGATCCGGTGGATGTGGATGATGCATCGGTAGTTCCTCCGATATACAGGTTCTCCGCAACACCAGCACCACCAGCAATCACCAATGCTCCTGTGGATGATGACGTGGAACCAGTAGTACTGCCAACAAACAGCTTCTTGCCAACACCTACACCGCCAGCAACCACCAAAGCCCCATCGGTAGAAGCTGTAGCATCAGTAGCATCTCCGATGTATGCCTTCTTAGCAACTCCAACACCGCCACTAACCACGAGGGTTCCGGTGGTAGATGATGATGCATCAGTAGTTCCTCCGATATACAGGTTCTCAGCCACACCAACTCCACCACCAACCACAAGGGTTCCTGTAGTAGATGATGTAGAACCCGTAGTTCCACTCAGAGTAGTGATGCCAGCCACGTTCAGTTTCTTGGCAATACCCACACCACCAGCAACCACCAGAGCACCAGTCGAAGTAGATGATGACTCAGTGGTATCTGTAATACTGCCAGTTCCGCCAATAGTTATGTTCTTGGTGATACCAACACCGCCAGCAACAACCAACGCACCTGTTCCAGTGGTTGTTGAGTCAGTAGTATCTGTGATACTTTCAACTCCACCAACCGTGAGATTCTTGGCAACACCTACACCACCAGCAACCACCAACGCACCGGTAGCTGTAGTAGTAGAGTCGGTGGTATCTGCCATGGTGGCAACTCCGCCGACTGTGAGCTTGGCTCCAACACCCACACCACCAGTGATAACCAAGGCTCCAGTGGACGATGATGATGAGTCAGTAGCACTACCAACAAACAGCTTCTTGGCGATACCCACACCGCCAGCAACCACCAGAGCACCATCTGTAGTGCCAGTTGCATCAGTAGTAGCATTGACGAACAGGTTCTGGCCAATATCCACACCACCGGCAACCACCAACGCACCATCGGCAACTCCAGTAGAACTTACCGTACTACCGATGTATACCTTCTTGGCAACACCCAAACCACCAGCCACCACCAACGCACCAGTGGATGTGGATGATGCATCCGTAGTATCAGTGATACTTTCGATACCACCGACAGTGAGATTCTTGGCGATACCGGCACCACCAGCAACTACAAGAGCTCCAGTAGATGTGGATGACGAATCTGTGGTATCAGTTATGGAAGTAGCACCACCAACAAACAGCTTGGCTGCAACTCCAAGACCACCACCAACAACAACTGAACCAGTAGAAGTAGAGGATGAATCGGTAGTATCTGAGAAGGTAGCAACTCCGCCAACATATATCCTGGCCGCAACTCCAAGACCTCCACCAACAACAAGAGAACCGGTGGATGTAGATGATGAGTCCGTGATATCAGTGATGGTAGTGATGCCGCCAACATACAGCTTCTTGGCAATGCCAACGCCACCAGCCACAACGAATGCGCCTGTTGATGTAGATGATGATTCTGTAGTATCTGAGATACTGAAGGCACCGCCAACAGTGAGATTCTTTGCAATACCAACACCACCAGCGACAACAAGGGCACCTGTAGATGTGGTAGTTGAATCCGTAAGGTCTGCTATAGATGTGATACCTCCAATGTACAAATTCTCAGCAACACCAACTCCACCAGCCACAACAAGAGCACCCGATGTAGTCGATGTGGAACCAGTAGCACTACCAACATACAGACTCTTGGCAACACCCACGCCACCAGCAACAACCAATGAACCATCAGTCGAACTTGTAGCATCAGTGGTATCTGCAATCGTAGCAACTCCACCGATAGTCAACTTGGCTCCAACACCAACACCACCAGTTACAACAAGAGCGCCAGTAGATGCGGATGATGAGTCAGTAGCATCAGTGACAGCAGTAGCTCCACCAACAGTCAGCTTGGCTCCAATGCCAACACCACCAGTTACAACAAGAGCACCAGTAGAGGTAGATGATGAATCAGTGGTATCTGCAACTGTAGCAACTCCACCAACAGTCAACTTGGCTCCGATGCCAACACCGCCGGTTATAACAAGGGCGCCAGTAGATGCGGATGATGAGTCTGTAGCATCAGTGACAGCAGTAGCTCCACCGACAGTCAACTTGGCTCCGATGCCAACACCGCCGGTTATAACAAGGGCGCCTGTAGATGTAGATGATGAGTCGGTTGCACTACCAACATAGAGACTCTTGGCAATACCCACACCGCCAGCCACAACAAGAGCTCCATCAGTAGATGATGTGGAATCAGTAGTATCTTCTACAGTGATAATTCCACCAACATACAGATTCTTGGCAATACCAACACCACCGCCAACAACGAATGCACCTGTAGTAGTTGATGATGAGTCCGTGGTTGATGACATGCTAAAGGTTCCTCCAACATATAGATTCTCAGCAACTCCAAGACCACCACCAATAACGAGAGCACCAGTTGTGGTCGATGTCGAACCAGTAGTATCAGTGATAGCAGTAGCTCCACCAATAGTCAGCTTGGCTCCAATGCCAACACCACCGCTTACAACGAGAGCACCAGTAGATGTGGACGATGAATCAGTAGCACCGCCAATATAGAGACTCTTGGCAATACCAGCTCCACCAGCAACAACAAGAGCACCATCAGTAGATGATGTTGCATCAGTAGTATCTTCTATTGTAGTAATCCCACCAACATACAGCTTCTTGGCAATACCCACACCACCAGCGACAACGAATGCTCCCGTGGTAGTGGATGACGAATCCGTAGTTGATGTCATGCCAAAGGTTCCCCCAACATAGAGATTTTCAGCAACTCCAAGACCACCACCAACAACAAGAGCACCCGTCGCAGATGAAGTAGAAGTGGTAGTATCTGCAATCGTAGTAGCTCCACCAACAGTCAGCTTGGCTCCAATGCCCACACCTCCAACCACAATCAATGCACCAGTAGATGTAGATGATGAGTCTGTAGAACCACTAACATAGAGACTCTTGGCGATATCAACACCGCCAGCTACAACAAGAGCTCCATCACTGGCTCCAGTAGTATCTGTGGTATCCTGTATAGTGGTGATACCTCCAACATACAGCTTCTTGGCGATACCCACACCACCAGCAACAACGAATGCGCCAGTGGTAGTGGATGATGAATCTGTGGTGGATGCCATACCAAAGGTTCCTCCAACATATAGGTTCTCTGCTATACCAACACCACCACTAACAACAAGAGCACCTGTTGTCGATGAAGTAGAAGTTGTAGTAGCTGCAATCGTAGCAACCCCACCAACTGTCAGCTTGGCTCCGATGCCAACACCTCCAGTCACAACCAATGCACCTGTGGATGTTGATGATGAATCAGTAGAACTGCCAACATAGAGACTCTTGGCAATACCAGCACCACCGGCAACAATCAAGGAACCAGTTGAAGTAGATGATGCATCTGTAGTTGCAGCAGCGGTAAGAACACCACCCTTGATGCCTGCATATGAGGTATAGGTAATGGATGGAGACCCATCAGATGGCGTAATGCCGGCAATGAAGGTCCCAGTGGTGCTGTTCCAAGCAAATGCAGAGCAGGTGTTGCTATATAGAGAGACTCCATCAGAATTATTGGCACCGGTAGTTGTCATCGCAGATGCCAGTGTTACGATACGAGTGGATCCAACATATCCAGTAATCTTACGGACATTGTTGGTATTAGTGCCAGAGGTAATCTTAATCCACCAACCGGTATAGTAATTATCCACAGAACTTGCCGAGGCTGGGAGGCCAAACTGCGTGGTCGATATGGCAGATTCTATGGTAAATGTGGCTGTGGGTGTTTCATTGACAATATCTCCAGTTCCGGCATCATTGGCAACTTGATATCGCTTCATCACCATACCAGAATCAATACCCATGCCAGAAGGTGCAGTATTCAACACAATGGCATTATCAGCGATGGTAAGTGTAGTTGAGTTGACAGTGGTTGTTGTTCCAGACACGGTAAGATTGCCTCCAATAACAGCATTGCCACCAACATTAAGACCTCCACCAATACCAACGCCACCAGTGACTATGAATGCGCCATCAGTTGTCGTTGTTGTTGCAGTGGAATTGGATACCTTTGTAATACCAGCAACATTCAATTTCTTAGCAATACCAACACCACCAGCTACAACAAAGGCACCATCTGTTGATACCGTTGAATCTGTGGTAGTTAAATGTTTCAGAACTCCACTCGAGTACAATGATAACATCTGAGGTGTGCCAAAGTGGCCGAATGAAAGGGTAGAATTGCTGGCAGAAGCCGAATACGTAAATGTAATCTCACCCTGTTGGTCCGTAGTATTGGCTTTACCAAGCACACATGAAATGTTGCTTCCACTTGCCAAATCAGATTTATACATCAGCAATGGTCGGATATTGTTATTAAAGGTTGCAGCACCACCACAAGTTATATTCTTGGCAATGCCAACACCGCCAGAAACAACCAATGCTCCCGTCAGCGATGATGTAGAATCTGTAACATCCGTTATACTGGATACCCCTGAAGCTTTAAATGTACCAACAACATCAACAGCAGCAGTTGGAGCTCCGCTTCCATAGAACCTAACACCAGTGGCTGTAAAGTTTGCTATATATACATTATTTCTGAAGAAGTTCATGTTATGATCCGTAGTGGTACCAAACCCAGCCCATCCACCAGGATCCAATACAGTAGCATACCGAATAGTACCACTTGCAGTTGAGTGTACAAATCCTTCCAAATCACGAGCAATGGTTATCGTTCCTGATGATGAGATGTTTCGTATGGATGAGATATCCTTATTTGAATTGACAATAAGTGCCTTAGATGCAGATGCGGTACCAGCGGTAACGCCATCAAGAACACCTATTTCGGCCTCAGTGATAGTAGTAGCGCCCATAGTCAATGATCCTGTAGTAGATGTAATGTTGGCAGCTCCAATATTACCTATAGAACTGATATTTTTTGAACCATCAACAACAAGAGCCTTAGATGCTGATGCAGTGCCGGCAACAACTCCATCAATAACACCTATTTCGGATTCAGTGATAGTAGTAGCGCCCATAGTCAATGAACCTGTTGTGGATGTGATATTAGCAGCTCCAATGTTGCCAATAGAACTAATGTTCTTTGAACTATCCACAATAAGAGCCTTTGATGCAACAGCAGTTCCGGCAACAGCTCCATCCAGAAATCCAATCTCTGATTGGGAAATAGACACATCGCCAACTACAATATCATTGGTTACTGCAGATCTGGTGAAATACACACTATGGACAGTTGTATTCGTTCCCTGTGGAGCTGGGTTTAATCCAAGAATAACCAATCGCTGAGTAGTTGTATCGATGTCAGATGCTTGAGAATTTACATAATTGCCATATATAGTGCCAGGAGATTCTGTGGGACCATCCATAAAATCTGCAGTCACCACCTTATTCTGAATACGGATAACGCGAATAGATGATGGTCCATTTGTAGCATCTGCACTAAGCGATTTAAATCCAGTACAGATAATGCCATATCCTGGATAATACTTAACTGAATATCTTGTATCTATGGTCTTTACATTGGTAAGACCCACAGTTGTTGTAGAAGCTACCCATGATGAGAATGGCGTGGTGCTGAAATTATCAATATACTTCACGGTAAGCGTACCGGTGGCAGTTGTGATATCGTTATATGTCATATAAAGTCGATCCTCTTCTACCGAATATGCACGGCCTCTTGGGAAATTAGCAGAACTCATAGTACCAGCTTGGCTCCATGCCGAACCATTCCAATACATAACATTGAATAAAGAAGAACCGTCATTGAACTTATGCGTAACATAGTTACCCAACAACTGTATAGCATCTCCACAATTATTGCCACCAATAGTATTCGTACTGGTAAGTGTAATATTGCTCCATGTGGTAGTTCCGTCAGATGAGTAATAGAATTTATTTTGATCAAATGCCACGTATGTGGATGATGCTGAATGATATCGAACGGTTATACCAGCACGTGTAGATGATAGACCAGTGGATGCTTGTGCTGACCATGTGGACCCATCCGTAGATGTTTTGTAGTACAATGTCTGCGGTGATCCAGAACCATCTCCGGTATGATAATACAACACAAATTTAGCCAATGCTATATTCCATACTATAGCACATGCATAATATGACCCACCAATATTTGGAGATGACGTAACCCCAGTATATGGACTGGGACATATATCAACCGTATTGCTGGCATTTTGATATGGTGCAATTGCTATGGCAATATTGTTAACAGATGATATGGTAAATGTTCCACGTTCTTGAGAGACCCTTCCGGAAGTACCCTTATTCATGGTACTCATATAGGTATACGATGATGCCGCGACCGTTAATCCAAGAGATGACAGTGAGTTTAGTCCAGCAATATTATTAGAACTATCTGCAACAAGAGCCTTAGATGCCACAGAAGTACCCGGAGTAGAGCCATCGAGATAATTGAGTTCAGTGCCAGTTGCAGTGATAAGAGTACTTCCAAGGGTAAGACCCTTATCTACTCCGTTGGCATTGGTGATAGTAATCATATCATCCACTGTTAACATACGAAGACTACTAAGATCTTTGTTGCTATCCACAACCAGTGCAGTGGATGCCACAACAGTGCCAGGAGTCGACCCATCCAAGTAGTTCAGTTCTGCAGCAGAGCTCGTAACCAGGGTACTGCCAAGAATGAGACCCTTATCCACGCCATTGGCGTTGGTTATGGTGAGCGTATCAGCAACGGTGAAGTCATTAGCGCTACTACCAGCTGCCAAGTTATTCAATTCAGTGGCGGTGGCTGTCAACAGAACACCTCCTAACTTGAGACCAGTGGTTGCACCATCATGACTGGCAACATCAAAATAAGAACCAGCATCGGTAGATATGCCTCCACCCGATGCCGTGAATGAAAGCTTGCCATCAGATGAGACAGCTATCTGACCAGTATTGGCCGTGTTGTTATAGGTCATCTGTATATGCGGACGGGCATCAGTTCCTTTATTGATATCCAAAAACGCAGCCGGTGATGTATTGTTGATGCCAACGTTCTGGAACTTATCTACATACATGGCATTGGTTCCATTGGTTTGTAATAACATGCTGGAGTTGGTCGGGTCCGCATCTAAGTAGATGCCAGTGGCTAATGCTGCCTTTGCGGTCAGGTTAGCCATAGTGAACCTATCAACAGACACGGAGCCAAGGGGTTGATTGGTCGCCATGGTCAATCAACTATCTTTATATTGTATACCGACACATCTTGTAAGATATACAAAAAAATAGAATGGTCTAACTAAGCCACCATGTCAGCCTTGATAGCTGCATGGCTAATGTAGCCATCTACTATAATATCATTAAATTCGTAGTCCTGGATATTATCTCTGACTATACCAGGCATTCCAATGAATGGGAACATGCAGGGAGCTCTCACCAGTTGCTTGGTTATGGCCTCTATATGATTGGCATAGATATGCATGTCTCCAATGGTATGCACAAGCTTGTATGGCTTGTAGCCCAGTTGATGGCTCATTAATATCAAGAACAGACCCATGGAACATATGTTGAATGGGATACCAAGGAATGTATCTCCAGACCTCTGATACATAGATAGAGACAGATATCTATCACCGCCATCTTCATGGACATAGAATTGGTAGATAACATGGCATGGAGGCAGGGCCATCTCGTCAAGCTGGCCAACGTTCCATCCAGATATGATATGTCTCCTACTGAATGGGTCTTCCTTCAATGACTTCAGGCACTGCTGAACCTGGTCAATACCTTCTCCTATGTGAGTCAACTTATCTTGGTCATACGGAGCTCCCCATGCACGCCACTGGTGTCCATATATGGGCCCACACTTGCCCTCAGCATACTCTGATAATCCATACTCATCCAAGTATTCTCGTGTAGAGTTGCCTCTCCATAGATTGACTCCCTGGGCCTCCAATATCTTAGAGTCTGTATGGCCACTCAGGAACCACTTGAGTTCTGCAAAGACTCCTCTTAGAAACATCTTCTTGGTTGTGAGCAGTGGAAACCTATACATGCCATTCCTCTCTACCATCCTATATTCGAACGTCTTTCCAAATGTAGAGTATGTAGATACTCCGGTTCTGTTGTTCCTGAGATGACCATCTCTCACTATCTCACCCATGACCTCCAGCAATCTATTCTCCTCTCCATTGCTCCTCGAGTAGTGAGTGTATTCAATCCGGTCATCATCATTGGTGTAGTTATATTGCTTGGCTGAGAACTGGCATCCTGGGTTGTTCATCATAGCATATGATAGCCTATCCCCGCTACATCTGATAGGCTTCTTATTTTTTATGATATGGATGTCCATGATGGCTCCATTCCATATGAGTTCATCCATGGTCCGCATATCACATATGACCCACCAAGACTCGGATCCGAACGAATTGGATAGATACCTGATGGCAGTCTCTAACTTGTGGAACGTCTTGGTCGGGGCTGATGTCTGAACATCATCTGTAGTTCCAATGATTACCAGCAGTGATGGGTTGAACTTAGATATATCTATGCGGGCAAGCATATCCTCCTCAATTACAATGATTTCATCCGCTGTTGTTCTGACCGCGAACCCGGACTGAGATACATCAAGGAGCGCATCATCGATATCCACAAACAGCACGGTCTTGAACATCTTGACTATACTCTAACTGGCAAGGTTCAATATTATAACTCTATATCCAGCATCTCCATTATCCTGGCTATCTTCTGCCTGAGCTCCTCATTCTCCTGCATGAGCCTCTTCTGGTTCTTGGCAAGTATGGGGATGATATGCTGGTACGATATGTTGTAGGCCATGCCTCCGGGGCTGATGTATCCATCGTCATCTATCTCCTCTTGCATATCATCATCTGGTATGAGGTTCACCAGTTCTGGAAATCCAGAGCGCATCAACTCCTGTGCTATGTATCCAAAGCTCTCATGCGGATCTCCATTAATGCGGTTGTATCTTACTGGGGTTGTGTGGTTGATGAACGAAGAGCAGTAGTCATCAGTGAGTTCCTGTATATTGGTCTTGACCCGCCTATCCGACATGACATCTATGCTGCCAGTACACAGTATTCGACCCAGAGCTCTGATACTGTAGTTATAGCTGGTTGGCGTATCAACTGGGTCCACTATACCGGTAGCTCCAGTATTGGTTCTGTATGAGTATGGATTGGTCATAGTGAATGCCGTATAGCCAACCTCCATAGGTATCTGATTGGCAGATGCATTGCCAACCATGATGGTGGTTAGCTTGGTGGTTGCTGCCGGCGATACTACAAGATTGCCGCTATCATCAACAGACAGGTCTGCAGATACACTCGTATTGGAATTGGTCAGTCTCAGACAGCTACCAGTGATGGATACAATCTCCATCTTATGACCTGGTGTGGTTGTTCCAACTCCAATATCCCCAGATACATTCAGATATCCAAGCGTTCCTATTGTAGTTATTACCGTTTGGCTGGCATCCTTGATGGAACCATATAGGTTAGTTGCTCTGAGGTCATTGAAGGTTCCAATATTTTTATTAGCGTCAACCACTACTGCAAGGTCAGCAGCCACAACTCCAGCAGGACCTCCTTGCAACTTGGGTTCATACGCTACTGCTATGAGGTCGGTCATAGATGCCTCGGTTATGGTTATGGAACCCATAATGATAGAGGTTCCTATTGTAAGTGTAGTTGATATGGACCCAGCGCCTATCACAGTCAATGGACCCCCATCAACATACACGGATGGTGCAGATATCTGTGCAGTGGATACCAACCCAGCAGACCCGATACTTCCAGAGACGGTGAGACTTCCAAGCGTGCCAATGGATGTTATGTTGGGTTGGCTCGCGGTCTGTAGCGTTCCAGTTATGGTCCCTGCAGTTAATGAATTAAGATTCACTATAGTACCACCATCAAACACAAGGTCTGTGTTTGTGTAGAGTGCCAGTCTGTTGTTGGATGGATGCAGGGTGAAGTCTCCATTGAGGACACTCACAGTAAGGGTCTTGGTTCCAGTATCAAGGTACGCAAACAGCCCGCTCGAATCCAATGCATTGATTCTATATGACGATGAGTGAGCTACTCCAAGCCCTATGTAGGTTGTATCCACATAGTCCAGAGTTCCAACCGATGTTATGTTGGGCTGGCTTGCAGTCTGTATGGTTCCAGTTATAGATGCTGCAGATATGGATGTAAGGCCGGTGATGCCACCTCCATTTATTTTCAGAGACTTACCAGCACCAAGGGTTATGAAATCTCCAGAGGTATCCAACAGAATTCCATTGGAGTCAGTGGTTATAGAGGAGCTGTTGGTTCCATCCGTCATAGATATCTTCAGAAGAGAGGATATCGAAGATGTATCAATATCAATAACGGATGTTGGGCTACTGACGCCAATACCAAGAGGAGCTGTAGTGAGCAGCCTGGATAGAGTGCCTGTTCTTGTAATATTGTCCTGAATAGCGGTCTGTAGCGTTCCTGTGAGAGTAGATGCGCTCACTGATGCTGCTGTAAGTCCATTGGTTATGGCAAGACTACCAAGAGTGCCTATCGTAGTTATGTTGGGCTGACTCGCCGTCTGTAGCGTTCCAGTAAGAGTAGTAGCACTCACTGATGCTGCTGTAAGTCCATTGGTTATAGCAAGACTACCAAGTGTACCAACTGAGGTTATGTTGGGCTGGCTTGCAGTCTGCAGCGTTCCAGTTATGGATGTGGAGGTTAGAGTAGTAAGTCCAATTATAGTTCCTCCGTTGAGCTTGATGGACTTATTAGCCCCCAATGTCAATAGGCTTCCCGACATATCAAGAGTGATTCCAAACTGGTCCGTGGTTAT
>JACCDG010900020.1_pt1 | contig 22427 bp, 17 predicted proteins | sample 7442471 | NCBI WGS metagenome assembly JACCDG01 (sample SAMN15323444, study PRJNA562643) | freshwater metagenome | isolation source: river surface water | place: USA:Blue River Watershed | collected 2017-08-17 | reverse complement strand
TACCTTCCATTCACGATGGATTTGAAACAGCAAAGACAAAATTGCCAATTCAAACCAGGGAATTCAATGAAAGTGAAATAAGGTTTTGGGCGCAATACGGTATCACCAAAGAAATTTTAGATCGGTTTAATGTATCGGCCATTGAACGCTTTATTGGTATTGGAAAAGACGGCAGCGAATATGCACTAGGCGGCACCATTGAGCAACCCATGTTTGGTTACAACGGAAGACGGTACACGAAACTTTATCGACCGTTTTCAAACTTGCGTTTTTTGTACACAGGTGAAGTATCCGAAAGTTATGTATTTGGATTTGACCAATTACCCATTCGAGGCGATGTTTTATTCATTACAGGCGGAGAGAAAGATGTGTTGAGTTTGGTATCACATGGTTTTCATGCCATTTGTTTCAATAGTGAAACAGCACACATTCCAAAAAATTTAATCAGAGGCCTGGGTTATAGATTCAAACACATCACCTTGCTGTACGATGTAGATGAAACTGGAAAAGCTTCCATGGCAAAGCTTACCAAAGATTTAAAAGAGTACCAACTTAAAAGTTTATACCTGCCACTATCGGGAGAAAAAACGGAGAAAGACATTTCCGATTTCTTTCGCTTGAAACATTCGGCGGATGATTTAATGATGCTGTTTCGAGAGATGCTCGATCACTTGTACGAGGATACCATAGCGGTAATGAAAAGTTGTGAAATTGATTTCGAGAATCCGCCCAAAGCACCTGAACCGCTCATTACCATTAACGATGTAACTATTGGTACACCTGGGAACATTGTATGTGTTGCTGGATCCGAAGGCAGCGGAAAAACGAATTATTTAGGCGGTATATTATCAGGTGCCATTAAACCAGGTGAGATAGAAATTGATACGCTGGGAACCACCATTAAAGAAAATATTGAACAACGAGCAGTTTTGCTCTATGATACCGAGCAATCCGAATTCCAACTCTACAAAAACCTAACCTACATCATTCGAAGGTCTTCGCAAGAAAAGCCTCCGTCTTGGTTCAAGGCTTTTTGTTTGGTTGGTATTTCAAGAAGTGAGCGCATGAATTTAATCCTAGAATCGATGGATCGTTTCTTTTATGAGCATGGAGGTATTCACATGGTAGTTATTGACGGTATTGCCGATTTATTGGGAGCTGTTAACGATGAAGAAAGCTCTGTGAAGCTAGTAGAAGAACTATTTCGAATGGCTGCTATTTACAATACCGTTATAATTTGTGTATTGCACCTTGCACCATCGGGCATGAAACTTCGTGGTCACCTAGGATCCGAAGTTCAACGAAAGGCAGCAGGTATTTTATTGATTGAAAAAGACGATAACAACAATTGCAGTGTGGTAAAAGCATTAAAAGTTCGGGATGGCTCCCCATTGGATGTACCAATGATGCAATTTGGCTGGAGTAAAACGGAAGGCCGCCATGTTTACATGGGCGAAAAGAGCAAGGAGGATTCTGAAATAAGAAAAACCAGTGAGCTCAAAGATGTAGCAACCGAAATTTTCAAGAACCGCGTGTACATCAGTAACCAAAACTTAATCAAAGCCATTATGGAAAGCATGGATGTAAAAGATAGAACAGCCAGATCGTATATAAAATTCATGAAGGATAATGAAATCATTGAGAAAAACCCCTCAAATGCACTGGAATACTGCCTAATTACCTTGCCTTTCTAACGAAATTCGGAGTTTTTACTACGAAATTACCAGTTTTAGCCCCCCTTTTCTGGTAAAAGTCCTGCGGATTTCCGTGGGACTTTCTTTTTTACCACGTGGTTCTGCAGTATTACTCACTTTGACCTTAAATGACAGAATATTTTGATAACATCTTTGTAAGTAACAATATTTATTCCCTATTTTTGACCAAATAAGTACAAGTAAATATTAAACAAGATGCTTGGTGTAAAACTGAAAGAATTACGAGAATCGAATGGAATGGTTCAACGACAAATTGCTGCTCTTTTAGAGGTAGATACTGCTTTTATTAGTAAAGTAGAAAAAGAGGAAAAGCAAATTAGTAAGAATCATATTAGTCGACTTGCAAAATTATTTAAAGTCTCTGAAGGTGAATTAAATTCATTTTGGGTTGCTGATAAAATTTTAGCACTTATTGTAGATGAAAAGAAAGAAAGTATTGAACGCATTTTGGAAATAGTTTCCGTATCAAAAAAAATCAAAATAAAATAATTAGAATTATGTCTGAAGACCAAAAGAAACAACTAGAACAGCAACTTTGGAACATCGCTAATACACTCCGAGGAAAAATGAATGCTGATGAATTCCGAGATTATATACTCGGTTTTATCTTCTTCAAATACTTGTCAGAAAAAATGGAGCTCTATGCAAATTCTATTTTGAAGCAGGATAAAATTAATTATCGTGAATTAAAAGAAAATGCAAAACAGGCAGCTGAATATATTGAAGCAATTAGAGAAGAATCATTAGAAAAACTAGGTTATTTCTTAAAGCCTTCAGAATTATTTAGTGAAGTGGCTATTAGAGGTAACAGCGATATAGAAGGTGAAAGCAATTTTATTCTCGAAGATTTGCAAAAGATTCTAAACAATATTCAGCTTTCAACGATGGGAACTGAAAGTGAAGAAGACTTTGATAATCTCTTTGAGGATATGGATTTGAATAGTACTAAGCTTGGAAAAACGCCTGAAGCAAGGAATGAAATAATCGCCAAGGTTTTATCACATCTTGATAAAATCGATTTCAAACTAGAGCAAACAGAATTAGATGTATTGGGAGATGCTTATGAATATCTTATTGGACAGTTTGCCAGTGGTGCTGGAAAAAAAGCAGGAGAATTTTATACTCCCCAGGAGGTAAGTAAAGTATTGTCAAAAATTGTAACCACAGGTAAAAGTAAACTCAAATCAGTTTATGATCCCACTTGTGGGTCAGGCTCGTTGTTGCTTCGCGTTGCAAAGGAAGTGAAAGAAGTGAGTAACTTTTATGGACAAGAAATGAACCGTACAACTTACAACCTTGCACGAATGAATATGATTTTACATGGTGTACATTATCGTAAATTTGATATTAAGCAAGAAGATACATTAGAACATCCGCAACATATTGACAAACAGTTTGAAGCAATTGTTGCAAATCCACCATTTTCAGCTAATTGGAGTGCTAACCCTTTATTTACAAACGATGACCGCTTTAGTCAATACGGCAGATTAGCACCAGCAAGCAAAGCCGATTGGGCTTTTGTACAACACATGCTTTACCATTTAGCAGAAAATGGAACAATGGCAATTGTATTACCTCACGGAGCTTTATTTAGAAGTGGTGCAGAACAACACATTCGTAAATACTTAATTGAAGACAGAAATTATTTAGATGCTGTAATTGGATTGCCTGAAAAAATATTTTTTGGCACTGATATTCCAACATGTATTTTGGTATTTAAAAAATGTAGAGAAACGCCTAATGACGTTGTATTTATTGATGCAAGCCAACATTATGGAAAAGGAACTCAAAACTATATTCGTCAAGAAGATATTGATAAGATAATTTTTACTTATCAAAATAGAGTTACAGAACCCAAATATAGTTTTGTAGCATCATTAGCACAAATTGAAGAAAACGATTACAACTTGAATATCCCCAGATATGTAGACACGTTTGAAGAAGAGGAAGAAATTGATTTAGATTCTGTTTCAAAAAAGCTGGTTGAATTAGAAAGTAACATAAAAAACACTGAAAGTGAAATTGCGAAATTTTGTAAAGAACTAAATATTTCAACACCATTCTAATCTATGAGAAATACCAAGACACAACCAGTTTTACGTTTCCCTAATTTTAATGAGGAATGGAAACCATTTAAACTAAACGAGATTTTAAAAGAGCATAAAACACGAAATTTAAAACATGAATATAATGAAGTCTTTTCTGTAGCAAAGGAAAAAGGGGTGATAAATCAAATTGAACACCTGGGACGATCATATGCCTCTGATGATATAACTAACTATAAAGTAGTTTTCCCAAATGATGTAGTCTATACGAAAAGCCCAACGGCGGGCTTTCCATTTGGTATCATTAAACAAAATAAATTGGATAGAACTGGAGTTGTCTCAGTTTTATACGCAGTATTTAAACCTAAAAATATTGAGCTAGGATTATTGCTTGATTTCTATTTCTCATCCTGGGTAAACACCTATAATTATCTTGTCCCATTAGTGCATAAAGGAGCAAAAAACACAATGAACATAGGAAATGAAGACTTTTTAACTGGCGTAAAGATTCCTTTGCCTTCCCAAAAAGAAGAACAAAAAAAGATAACTGACTTTCTAATAAGTATTGACAATAGAATTGCTCAATTAACGGAAAAGAAAGAAAATTTAGAACAATATAAAAAGGGAATTACCCAAAAAATATTTGCACAAAGACTTAGGTTCAAAGATGCCAATGGTAATGATTTTCCTAAATGGGAATATAAATTTGGCAACAAGCTTTTTGAACCAATTTCAAATAAAACACATAACTCAGACTTGCCAATTTTAGCTATATCACAAGAATATGGAGCAGTACCAAGGGAGATGATTAATTACCAAATTTCAGTAACTGAAAAAAGTATTGACAGTTATAAAGTAGTTGAGAAGGGTGATTTTATAATAAGCTTAAGGTCATTTCAAGGAGGTATTGAATATTCTAATTACAAAGGGATTTGTAGTCCTGCCTATATTATTTTAAGATCAAAAATTGATATTAATGACGAATTTTACAAGACTTACTTTAAGACAAATAATTACATTCAAGAATTATGTAGAAAACTTGAAGGTATTCGAGATGGAAAGATGATTAGTTACAAGTATTTTTCTGAAATAAAGTTACCATTTCCTTCAATTGGCGAACAAAATAAAATTGCCGAATTTTTGGATAATCTGAATAAACAAATTCAGCAGATTTCATCGCAATTAGAATCAACAAAAGAATTTAAAAAAGGATTGCTTAATCAACTATTCCCTCATTAATTATGGCTAAGCAACCCGAACAAATATTAGAAGAACAATTGGTTTCGCAACTACAAAAGTTGGGATATGGATTGGTGCAATTGAAAGACGAACAGGATTTGCTTGGTAACCTCAAACAGCAATTAGAGAAGCACAACAACATACAATTCAGCAAAACAGAATTTGAAAAGGTGTTAAATATTCTTAGCAAAGGTTCGGTTTTTGAAAAAGCCAAAACACTTCGAGAAAAACAGCACCTGGTTAGAGATAATGGTGAGAACCTTTATTTTGAATTTATCAATTCAGAGCATTGGTGTCAAAACCAGTTTCAGGTAACCCACCAGGTAACAATGGAGGGTAAATACAAGAACCGATATGATGTTACGATACTCATTAATGGTTTACCCTTGGTGCAAATAGAACTGAAGCGAAGAGGGTTGGAATTGAAAGAGGCCTTTAATCAAATAAACCGTTATCAGCGACATTCATTTGCTGCAAATTCAGCATTGTTTCAATACGTTCAGATTTTCATTATCAGTAATGGTGTAAATACAAAGTATTATGCCAATAATCGAAATCAATCCTTTAAGCAAACATTTTATTGGACAGATAAAGAGAATAAAAGACTTACAAACATTTTAAATGGCTTTACAAGTGATTTCTTAGAGCCTTGCAATGTATCCAAAATGATTTGTAAATACATTGTATTAAATGAAACGAACAAAGTATTGATGGTACTTCGGCCTTATCAGTATTATGCTGTTGAAGCCTTAATTGACCGTGTGAAAAATAGCACCAAAAACGGTTATATCTGGCACACTACTGGATCGGGGAAAACATTAACTTCTTTTAAAGCCAGTCAAATTTTAATGAATTTGCCCCAGGTTAAAAAAGTTGTATTTGTAGTTGATAGAAAAGACCTAGATTATCAAACAACTTTTGAGTTTAATAGCTTTAGTAAGGGAAGTATTGACGGAACAGGAAATACCAAGTCACTGGTTACGCAATTTACGGATGATACAAAGCTTATTGTTACGACCATTCAGAAACTAAATACGGCCATAAGTAAGTCGCAGTATTTAGGCAAAATGGACAAATTAAAAGATGAAAAAATAGTTTTCATCTTTGATGAATGTCATCGCTCGCAGTTTGGAGAAACACATAACAGAATCAAGAACTTCTTTACCAATATTCAAATGTTTGGATTCACAGGAACTCCAATATTTGCAGAAAACTCAGTTAAGAATGAGTTAGGTAAACGAACGACTAAAGAACTATTCGGAGATTGTCTGCATAAATATGTAATTACAGATGCGATTAAGGACGAAAACGTTTTAAAGTTCTCAGTTGAATACGTTGGGCGTTATAAACAAAAAGAGAACAGTGCGACTGAAATTGATATTGAAGTAGAAGATATAGACACCAAGGAATTAATGGAATCTCCAATTCGCCTAGAAAAAATATCCGATTACATTATCAATAATCACAACCGAAAAACGCACAACCGTGAGTTTTCAGCTATTTTTTGCGTTAGCAGCGTAGAAACGCTCATAAAGTATTACGATATTCTTCAAAGAAAGAAATTAGCAGGTGAACACGACCTAAGAATTGCTACAATATTCAGCTACGTAGCTAATGAAAATGATGCAGATGCAAACGGGTTTTTAAACGAAGAATTATCAGTAGTTGAAGAACCACAAGCATTGTATGGTTTACAGGCTCATAGTAGAGAGAAGCTTGATGAATTTATTAGCCATTATAATGGCATGTATCAAACTAAATTCTCAACAAAAGACAGTGAGTCATTCTATAATTATTACAACGATATTTCGAAAAAGCTAAAAGCACGCGAAAAACGTCCCGAAAATACAACTGACAGGATTGATATTTTACTTGTTGTAAACATGTATTTAACTGGCTTCGATGCCAAAATGGTTAATACCATCTACGTTGATAAAAACTTGAAACATCACGGATTGATCCAAGCATTTTCTCGCACTAATAGGATTCTAAACGAGTTGAAATCACAAGGGAATGTTGTTTGTTTTAGAAACTTAAAAAATGCGACCGATGATGCAATTACTCTCTTTAGCAATAAAGAAGCAATTGAAGTTATTATCATGAAGCCTTATGAAGACTATGTAAAGAAATTCAATTCCGCCTATGTTGATTTGCTGAAAATTACACCAACTGTAAATAGTGTAAACGATCTAGAAACCGAGGATGATGAATTGGAATTCATAAAAGCATTCAGAGAATTGTTGAGAATCAAAAATATACTAGCAGCTTTTTCAGATTTTACATGGGAACATCTTTCAGTTGATGAACAGCCATTTGAAGATTATAAAAGCAAGTACCTTGATTTACATGACAAAGTAAAAAATAATCACCAAAAAGAAAAAGTATCCATACTAGAAGATGTTGATTTTGAATTAGAATTAATTCATAAGGATGAAATCAATGTAGCTTATATTATCCAGCTACTAATCAAATTGAAATCCAAGGTTCAAAATGACACAACACAAACAGAGAAAGAAATTTTCAATTTGCTGAATACAGACGCCCAATTGCGAAGCAAAAGGGAATTGATTGAAAAATTCATTCAAGAAAACTTGCCTCAACTTGAGAACACGGATGACATAAATGAGGAGTTTGAAAAGTTTTGGAGCAAAGAGCAAGTACTTTCTTTTGAGAAACTAATTAAAGAGGAAAATCTATCGTCTGAAAGAACAGAATTATTAATCGAAGATTATCTTTTCGGAGAAAGAGAACCAATGAGGGATGAAGTATTAGCATTAATTGATGGGCAACCACCTACGTTATTGGAACGTAAGAAAATAGGTGATAGAATTTTAAGTAAATTAATGGCGTTTGTTGAGACGTTCATAAATAATATGGGGGATAAATAGCAATTTATGAAAGCAAATTTAAGCAATGTAGCCAAACATTTTTTTCCAAATCCATCCTTAGAAATGGTTTATTTTGAGGCTATTGCAAATTCAATAGATGCAGAAGCAACTGAAATTTCAATTAATATAAAAATAAAATCTTTTGCAGAAGTTGATACTTTTAAATTAGAAATTTCAGATAATGGCATTGGGTTTACAGATGAAAATTTTAGAAAGTTTTCAATTTTAATGGAGAATGAAAGCGAATCTCACAAAGGTCTTGGACGATTAGTTTATCTATCTTATTTCAATAAAGTTGAAGTTTCAAGCTCTTATGAAGGAAATACAAGATTCTTTACTCTTAGTGATGCTTTTGACGGTGAAAATAATGTAAACGATACTCCATTAAATAAATCAATTACAAAATTGAATTTTACTGGATATACAAAAGATAAAATTAAATCTTACGATTACTTAAAACCTGTTTCTTTAAAAAAATCTATTGTAGAGCACTTCTACCCTTTGTTTTATACCCTTAAATCTGAAGGGAAAGAGCTTGTTATAAAAATAAATTTAGATGTAGTTGAGTCTAATCCTGAACAAGTTTTTTCATCAGAAACAAGAAGTATTAAAATCTCTGAACTCCCCGAATTGGCGGTTGTAGAGATTCCTGCCGAGGGTTTAGATTTGTTTGAAAACTTCCAGTTGTTATATTCAATTAAACCAACAGATGATGAAGTAAAGCCCATTACTGCATTATGTGTTGATGGAAGAACTATTGCTGTAGATATATTATCTAAAGGCGGTATACCGTCAGGATATGAAATGATATTTTTACTTTACTCGAATTTGTTTACTGGTAAAGTTAATCCGTCACGACAAGAATTAAAAATGAATGATTCTGATTTAAAAACGACAAAAAGGTTATTTGGCAAAAAAATTGGCGAATTAATTCAAGAAGCTATACCCAAAATCCAAGAGAAAAATAAAGAAACTGTAAAAGCATTAGAAAACAGATATCCACATCTACTCGGCTATTTTAATGAAGAAGCCGTTGGATTAATTGATAGAAGTGAAACATTAGAAAGTGCACAAAGTATTTTTTTTAAGGCCCAAAAAGAAATTCTAGAAGCTTCTCATCTTACAGACACACAGTATGAAAAATCGCTTGATATTTCTGCGAGATTGTTAACTGAATATGTGTTGTATCGAAATATAATTATTGATAAAATTGGAGAAATCGACCACAGAAATTCAGAAGAATCAATTCACAATCTAATAGTTCCAATGAGAACTCATTTAAAAAATGGCAATAAATTAAATGATGTTTATAATAACAATGCATGGTTATTAGATGATAAATATATGTCCTACACAACAATTTTAAGTGATTTGGAAATGACAAATCTATTAAAAGAGATTTCGTTGGATGAAGAACTTATTGAAGCTGATCAAAGCAGACCTGATATCGCTATAGTTTTTTCAAATAATCCAAACGAAGGTGGTGCTGAAAAACTTGATGTCGTTATAGTTGAATTAAAAAAATTAGGATTAAAGTTGGCTAAAAAGGAAGAATTGGTTAGTCAATTAAAACAAAGAGCACGTAAACTATTACAACATTATCCTGATAGAATTCAAAGAATATGGTTTTATGGTATAATAGATTTTGATGATGAATTTGTACGAGCACTAAAAGAGGATGAATATTTGGAAGTGTATTCAGAAGGCAAATATTATTATAAAGAATCAAACATAATCCCAAATAAAAATAAACCCGAAATTAAAGTGCCTATAGGTATAAATTTAATTTCATTTGATTCCCTAATTCTTGACGCAAAGTCACGTAATAGTACATTCTTAGAACTATTAAAAGAAGGGTTAAAAGAAACTTTAAAATAACATTATGAAAGCATCATCAGCAAATTTTCTTACCGTTATAAAAGGGCCAAAGCAATTTGTAATACCAATTTATCAGCGCACATACAGCTGGCAAATTGCACACTGCAATAAGCTGTTCAATGATATTTTACGAATCAGTAAGGACGGTAGTTCCCCTGGTCATTTTATTGGATCAGTTGTATATTTTCAAGAGAGTATTCATACAGTTTCTGATGTACCAAAATTATTGGTAATTGATGGGCAACAGCGCCTTACAACCATTTCAATTATGATTGCTGCATTAGCAGAATTTGTTAAGGATAACCAAGTAGATATAGATACCAATTTTACAAAATTGCAAAACTACTATCTTTTAAATGCCGAAGAAGAAGGCGAATTGAGATATAAACTGCTACTTACACGCAAAGACAAAGATTCATTGATTAACATTATCAAAGGTGTGCCGCTTGGTAATGATGCTTCATTACGTGTAGCAGATAATTTCAAGTTTTTTAAAGAAAAGATAAATGCAGAAAATGCCGTAGATATTTACAATGGTATTATGCGGTTGTTTATAGTTGATGTTGCTTTGGAAAAAGACAAAGACAATCCTCAATTAATTTTTGAAAGCTTAAATAGCACAGGGTTAGATTTATCTCAAGCCGATTTGATTAGAAATTATATTCTAATGGGTCAAGAAATAAAACTTCAAACCGAACTTTACGAAAAGTATTGGTATCCAATGGAGCAGAGCTATGGCAATGATTACACTGCTTCATTTGATTGGTTTATGCGTGATTACCTTTCAGTTAAAACAGGAACTATTCCACGTATAGACCGTGTTTATGATAGCTTTAAAACCTACGCATCTAGCAGCAAAGCTCCTGATACCATAACAGAAGTTGTTCAAGATATTTATAAGTTTTCGGGTTATTATGTAAATATGGTTTTGCATAAAGAGCCTGATGCCGAACTTCAAAAAGGCTTTAAAAATATTAGCAAATTAAAGGTTGATGTTTGTTATCCATTCCTTTTACCTGTATATAACGACTACGAAACAGGCACAATTACAAATGATGAGTTTAAGCAAATAATTAGCCTGGTAGAAAATTATGTTTTCCGCAGAGCCATTTGTGGCATTCCGACAAACAGCATGAATAAAACCTTTGCAACAATATACAAAGTAATTCAAAAAACAGATTATTTAGAAGGTGTAAAAGCTGCATTTCAAATATTGGATAGTTACAAAAGGTTTCCAACTGACACAGAATTTGAAAAGGAAATTGTAGTCAAAGAGGTATATAATTTCCGTAATAGAAATTACATGTTAAGCAAATTAGAAAACTATAAGCGTAAAGAATATGTTAACGTTGACGATTATACCATTGAGCATATAATACCTCAAAACACTGAATTGTCCAACGAATGGCAAAAAATGCTAGGTGAAGATTGGAAAGAAGTACAATCTAAGTATTTACATTCATTGGGAAATCTTACACTTACAGGCTACAATTCTGAATTAAGCGACAAGCCATTTTCTCAAAAGAAAACTATGGAAGGAGGCTTTAATGATTCGCCAATTCGCTTGAATGATTTTTTAAGAAAAGTTGATATTTGGAATGCTGAAAATATTGAAGCCAGGGCTAAAGAACTAGCTGAAAAGGCACGTCAAATATGGTTTGCGCCAAATTTATCTCAAGAAGTTTTAGATAAATATAGTACTGAAGAGAAAACAACCACAGTATATTCAATAGAGCAATACGAGCACTTAAAAGGTGAGATGCTTGATTTATACCATGCTTTAAAGAAACGGATTTTAAATATTGACTCTTCGGTAAAAGAAGAATACAAAAAACTTTACATCGCTTTTAAATCATCCACAAATTTTGTTGACATAGTTCCACAAAAAGTTAGATTGAGACTGTCGCTAAATATTGATTATCCAGACATGATAGATCCAAAAGGACTGTGTAAAGATGTTTCAGGACTTGGCCGCTGGGGAAATGGAGATGTTGAAGTAGGCATATCAAATATGAATGAACTTGATGACGTAATGGAATTAATTCAACAAGCTTTCGACAAACAATTAGAATATCTATAAATGAAATTCGGATTCCGCATACCGTCCCTCACCAAACGAATTGCAGCTCGCACTTCTGTTAAGCGGGTTATTCGCCATAACCTAGGATTTAAAGCTCCTAGAGGTATGGGCTGGATAACCGATCCTAAAAAAGCCTTGTATAATAAAGTGTACAACAAAACTAGTAGAGGCTGCTTGGTAAGTTTCATGTTTTTGTTAAGCATGCCATTAGCTTTGGCTTATGCGGCATGGAAATATTTTACCTTATGAAACTTCGATTCTTTTTAATATCCTGCGTTTTAATTCTGCTGGCGGCTTGTGGGAATAGCAGTGATTCGGACTCAGGTAGAAAACCAGTTTATGTAAAGCCGAGTATTGATTATAAAGGAAAATTCAGAAAAGGACACGTGCGTATGCCTGTGAGCACAAAAAAGAACGCCATTAAAAGTCAAAATCGTTCCAGGTATTATTATCAAACCAGGGGAAAATTCAGACGTAAAAAAAACTAAGTATTTTTCTTCACCACCTTTTGAATAAATCGGATAAATTCTTTAGATCCTAGAACCTGTACTTCTTCTAAAAAGCCCAATACAAATCGTCCTGGAGCTTGAAAGCTTTGTACGTTTGCCTTGAAATAATACTTACCAATATCGGGAATAGGTTTGATAAATGCCGCACTCATGGGGTATTCTTCTTTTAGCACCAGGTAAGCTCTCATGGTCATTTGCAATTCTATTTCTTTATTCATGCTTTTGCCCTGGAATCCAAAAATATCAGGCTTGTAAAATTCATGTTGGGCTTCATGCTTCATCGGAGTATCCTGTACTTCTACCCCAGTCATGCGTTCAATATTGAAATACTTGTTGAGCCTTGTTTTAATCTCAAAAGCAGAAACCGAATCGTAATTATCGGTAAAACAAGTTGGTTCTACCAAGCGATCCGTTACACTCTGACTGTTTGCAGAACTATACCCTTTAATCAAAAGTTGTTTTCCTTCTATGATTGCTACTGAAATCTGCTCCACAATTTTGGCAAGGTGTGCTTTGAATAAGCTATTGGCACCTATTTCAATTTCGCTAGACTGCTGCACCTTTTGAAGCACGCTCTGAGCTAGCTGATTTTCTTTTCCAGCCGACAGGAGCAACATCTTCAGATACTCGGCTTCCTGGGGTGTAAACGGAATTAGTTCAATATCTGCCGTTGATGCTATGAAAATTTTATTATTACTGTCTCTCTCAATGGTGAAACCAAGGTCTTTTAATAAATCGAGATAACGATATACAGTTCTTTCGGATGTATCTAAAAAGGATTCGATGCTTCGAACTGATTTAGCAGGTCGTGCTTTCAGGTAATTGATCAGCTGAAAAAGCCTGTAAATTCTATTTTGATTGAACATATTAAAAATAGTTTGTCAAATAAAGTCAAATCAATTGAAGTAGCCAAGTGTTTGACCCCATTTGGCAAAATCATTGTGTTAATTTGTCTCAGTATTCACTAATAAAATAAAAAAATGTACAAAAAAAACCTAATTATTGCAGCAGCGGTATGTCTGTTCTCTCTCCAGATTTATGCCCAAGCTCCAGCGAAAGAAAAAGAACAAAGTAATGCAGAGGCCTTTTCTGCCAAAGCAGGGACTTTAATGCAAAAAGAGTTTATCGAAATTGGAACAGTGAAAAAAGCTAAAGTCCAGGTACTTTATTACACCGATCTCATTTCAAACATTAAAAAATCAGCCTTGAAATTTGAATACGATGTTGTTTCCTCTTATTCTACCGACACAAAAGTTGCGATTCTTGATGTAGATGAAATTGATGGCCTTATGAAGTCGATTAAGTTGATGCAAGACAAAGTTATGCTTACCGTTCCAGTCAATTATACAGAAGTTTATTACAGAAGCCGTGGTGGTTTTGAGGGTGGTTGCTTTACCAGCAAAGGTGCTTGGTCATGCTATTTAAAACTAGAGAAATATGACAGTAAAAGTTATGTTTGGTTGGAAAGCGCAGACTTAACTACTCTTTACGGATTGCTTGAACAAGCAAAAGCTAAAATGTAATTGCCATGAAATTTAAAATCAAAGCACTTGCCGCAATCTGTGTTGTATTGATAGCTATTACTGGTTGCTCCAAAGAATCAATGCAGTCAAGCTACAAATATGAAGTAAGCGGTTCGGCTGGCGATTATAGTATTACATGTGAAGGAGCACCAAGCGGAACTGTTCAATATGCAAATGTTGGCAGCGGTTGGGCATACACATGGACTCAGACAGGAACACGTTGGTTGTACATGTCAGCTCAAAACAATACGGGCAGTGGAACTGTAACCGTAAAAATTATTCGCGATGGAAAAGTAGTTGCACAACAAACAAGCAGCGGAGCATACGTTATTGCAACCGTTGATGGAACCTATTAAAACTCCATACTTCCGCCAGCATTAAACCTGCCTGTGGAAGTTGCTTTTCCCTTTTCAACCTGTACAATTACATCAACTTCATGGGCGTGTTCATTCACGCCTTTGAATTTTCCTTCTTTGGTGGTGTGATAAATGAAAATGAATGAGACCTCTGGATGCATTTTTCGTAAGCTATCAATGTCGTTCACATCCATTCCAGCTTTGGAAACACTGTCAATAAAAACGAAATGAAAATCATTCAGGTTTTCAGGAACGCGATCAGTAATGTATAGATTTGAGTGATGTGCCTTTAGGCGTTCAATCTTCTCTTTCAAGGTATAGCCAAATCCTTCCTCAATGGCACAATACAAAACTTTACCATGATTTGCAGCCAGGTAGTTTGCAAAGTCCAAACACATAGTCGATTTCCCAGACTTTGGAAGACCGTAAACCATGGCCGTGAAACCTACACTTGGATCACCAATGAGCTCCTTGTATCGGCCTTGTAAGCCTATTGTTTGAAAGTCCATGGCAAGTAATTCACCTGAACTCACAATCATTCCATTGTCATCATCGATACCGTTGAGGCTTTTTTTTTGAAACAAGTTTTCTCCAAGAATGCCCATTAATCCGTTAAGCTGTGCCTTGTTGATATTCAACATCGCAGAATCACCGTCATTGTAGTTTTTAAGCGTTTGGTAGGCTTCATTTAACTTATCGGCATACTTGTCCGATTTGGTGATCTTTCCTTGTTCAACCGCTTTTTTAATGCGATTAAACAACCGTTGAGACCTATCCTTAACATCTCGCTTTCCGTTAAGTGCGATATAGGATTTTAATAACGCAACAGAAAACATCCCTTCCTGGCTATGAGCAATTTCTAAATAACGCTTTAAGTTTTTGCTGTCAATCTTGATTTCCGCCATGTCGCCCATTTTTTCATAACAAGAAATCAGTTGTTTTTGCATCATATCAATCTCTTTAGCGTAAGGGGAGTCCTTTCCTATTCTGCGCTCGACAATCGCCTTTTGAAGACTGTGCAACAAGGTTAATATTTGTGCCTGACTTTTTACTTTTCCATGCATAGCAGAGTAACGCTTGATAAACTGAACATCGGTATCAATCAGTTCTACATCCTCGCTGTCGTATTCCTCTTTTTCAACCGCTGCTTTTTTAGGTGGCATTTTACGCGTTGCAGTTGTTGGCTTTGCAGTAGCAGCTTTGGGTGCTGTTTTTACTGTTTTGGTTGGCAATGATTTTGAAGTAGCCACTACTGAGTTTGGATTTTTATCTTGGTATTCATTTAGCTTTTGAAAAAAAGCATCTACAACACGTTTGATGTTTTCATTCGAGTTGTAGGCAGCCCAATTATTTTGAGATGCACCTTCAACAAGTTTATGTCCTTTGGAAAGGGCTTCGGGTAAATTATCCCAGTTAATGCTGGCGGCTTTTGAGAAGTAGTTGTTCGTATTTAGCATGGTTTAAAAATTTATAAGTTCGAGTTCTATTTCAAGGGCCAAAGCTTCGAGCTCCAACTCACTTGTATTAAATGTTTGTGTTGTTGTAGCTGGGGCTAGGTTTGTTCGGTATTCCAATAAGTAATTCAAGCGCTGAAATTCTGAGGCTCTGTCTTGGGCACTTCTACCTTCAACTTGCAGTGCTGATTTCTTGGCTTGTATTTCTAATCTAAGCTCAGCCCATTTTGGTGAATTTTCTTCGCCATTATAACTTTGCGATTGGTTTAAAACAGCTTGTTTGTCTGTTTCGTATTGTGCCATTACAGGACTTAAATCACTAGATAGTGAATAACCTCTTGGTTTTAATAAAGTACGTTCCGTTTTCCGAACCTTGCTCACATACTCTTTGAAATAATTGAGGTAGTAACGGTTTGAAAAGTATATGCCAAGCACCTGATAGGAACTTTCGATTTTACGTCCAATGGCAAGAATTTCTTTATCCTGTTGTTCCGTTGAATTCAGTACCGCTTCAATATCTTCTTTGAGTTCTTTTGCTTTCTTAGATTGCTTGTTAATCACTTCGCCATCTTCAGCAACTTTCGGTGTTTCCACTAAGTAGTTCGAAGCTAACAGCGATGTATAGAAATACCGAATGGCTTCAATGGATTTTTCACGGTAAATTTTGTAGTCTCTAATGTCGCTTTGTACTTCTTTGAGCATTTCTATGGCTAGTCCGATTTTCTTATAATCGCGATTCAATTGCTCCTTCGCCTGGTCAAAAAACATACGCACCAATCGGTCTACATCGGTAATGAGTGCGAGCTTAATCTCCTCTGGATCCATGCTTTCTAAATCAAGCACGTTTCCTCTATCACCCCTGAACCAAATATCATTAATACGAGAGGTTTTTTCCTCCAGCTTTTGAAATACGAATACATCCATGGAATCCTGAACCAATGGCATTACTATTCGTACATACTGAAACTGATTACCTTGTCGCCAGATACGACCTTCGAGCTGACGAATATCCGTTGGATTCCATTCAGGATAGCAGTTATAAATAACTGTACCGCGTTTTTGTAAATCAATTCCTTCTCGAATGGTGGCGGTTCCAATGATGATTTTCACCACACCGTCCAGGAATGCTTCTTTGATGGTTTCCTTTCGCGTATCGTTGATTTCTGAGGAGATGATTTCTACTTCATCTACTTTCACTTTGTCGTACATCACGCCACGCTTGTAGCCAACTTCTTTCTCCAAGTATTCTTTGATAAGCGGGAAAAATAGTTTGCCACGGTTCATGTAAATCACCTGTCCACTGGCTGTTTCTTGGTGCTGCTCGTGCCATGCCTTTACAGATTTGATACAGTCCATGACATAAGCAATCTTTGGACTTTGCTCCACAAAATCCTTGTAGTCTTCAGGAGTTCCGTTTAACAAGAATGGAGACAGCGCATTATCCAAACTATAAGCCAATGCCCGAAATAAGTTACCCATATCGAGTTTCCCTTGTGTAGAACTTTTCGCCATGGCCACAATGCCATTTTGATTTTCACGCTGCTTGGGTGTCATGTTGATATAGGTCAGCACTTGTTTGTCCTGGGACAATCTTTCCTTGGCATTTTCAAAACTATACAGCAGGGGTAAGTTGATTTTCTTTGGTCTTATCACACCAGCTTCTTCACCTGTTTTGTAAAGAATGTGGTTGTAGATAAGCTTTTGTAAAATCCTGCGGTTGGTGAAGCTTTTAATGACTTCCTTTTCTACAATTTCCTCTTTGTAATTTGCCGCCCATTCAACGGTTGGCAGTACAAACAAATCAAAGAAGGTATCCAAGTTTAAAATACCGTTATCCCTCAATGAATCATAGGCTACCAGGGAAAGCATGGAGTAAATCTCCAATGGTGAATTCGAGAACGGAGTTGCCGTAAGTAGCATGGTATTTCTTCCATACTTGCGTTGAATAAAACTGAGAATCAAAAACGCCTTTTGACCAATTTCAGATGTGGCTGATTGAATGTTATAGCGCTTATTTCCTTCATCATCGCTCTTTACGGATGCGAATACATTTTTACAACGATGCGCTTCATCAATTACAGCGTAATCAATTCCAAGTACATCAATGTCGGCAATGGAGTTTTTTAAACCCACGCCAATCATCTCTCTGAATTTTTGGTATTCAATTTCTTTATCTCGACTTGATTTTTCTTTGCTCTGTCCGAGGATATTCACCAGTTCTGTAAACAGCTCATCCGATACCGATTCACCAAAGCCCAGGCGTTTAAACCCTTCGTAAGTAACCATCGTAATGGATCGTTCGGCAACAGGAGCATTCAAATTGATTTTATCAATGATGTCTGTTCCTAGGTTGTACCAATCGTTTACTGTAATTCCAGTGTGCGACAAAACGCCCGAAACAAATTCACCCGTTTTTTTATCGGTGTAACCAATAATTTCGTTCATCCACTTTTTATAAGTAGGCTTTGGAACCACCACAATTGGCCGTTTGCATTTTCCTGAATACAGGTTATGAGCCAGGTTCACAATGGCGGTCATAGTTTTACCAACCCCCACATCAAAGGCATTGATACCAGACCCCATGGCTTCCATAAAAGCCACACCTTCGCGCTGAATATCGGTGATTTGTAAAATGCCCGACTTAAAACGAGCAGAACACTCAAAGCCAATCGGAACCTTGGAGTAATTGATATCGGATTGCCCGTTGTACAATCGATTCCAGGAATAATTCAGCTTGTGTTGGTCGTCAAATGCCAGTACTTCATGTAGGAACTTGGAGAATAGTTTTTCACCCTCAATTCGGGCATTGGCTCTCAGTTCTGCTTTTTCTTCCTTGGATAATTTGTCATCACGAAGTGAACGGTTTGCTAAGTAATAATCGGCAATATCAATGGCCGATGATTTTTCAAAGTCGGTGTCATTGTTTAAGGTAAACAACCACTTAGTGAAAACATGTTGCAGCGTATATTTTGTTTCACCGTCAAAACGGATATTGATTTTTTCACGGTCTTTTTTGCGTTCGATTTTACCGTTAACCTTTTTGAGCTCCTCGGCATTTTCTAAGTCCATGTATTCTTCACGAACACTTGTTACATGAAACAACAATGGATCAACGGCAAAATCTGAAATCGCGGTAATGATTGGCCGCTCTTTTTCATCAGGATTCTCAACGGTAAGAAGTTCGGGCTTTGCTTTTTCAACCACCTGTTTGTGATTGTCCCAAATCTCTGCGCCGAAATGTTTTTCAATATCCTCTTTGTCGTTTTCTAGTTGGGTAAGCCTGTCGTACATATTACCGTAGGTATATGTCGGGAACGGCATCAATTCACCTGCATGGTAAAACAAGGCTCCAGCTCTAACCAAATCAAAAAGCTGCTCTTCCAGTACTTTTCCTGTTCCTTTAAGGTAGTAGGTTTCCCAGCCGTTCATTGGAACGCCAGTTTTTCGCTTGTACCAAACCCACGCTTTGATTTCAGGTTCGGTGATTCCTTTGTTGTATTTGGCTACGACATCTGAAAATGGAATTTTCTTCCCTTCAGTATCGCCCAGTCCTTGAAGCTCTGCTGACTGTTTTAGAATACGCTCCACCACTTGAGAATTACCTCTAATTTTTGTGGAAGTATAGGGATTCAATGTTCCCAATGAATGAATGTTTGTTATGCCTGATAAGTAGCTCATAGTCTTTTTAATTGTAGTTCGTATTCCAGTGCCAATGCCTCAATCTCTAAAGCCGAAACATCTGCGCTAGCCAAAGGATTCGATTGCATAAATCGTAAAGCATGGGAATTAGCATCCTCGATGTATCGGTAATTAATGTTCTCCAGTAAGAAGTCTCCATTTTGTATTTGAAAATTGTAATCAACCCCATGAGAGAAGATTTGTATTTTGTATGTTCCGCAGCGGTAGTCGACCGAAAAATCCTCATTGCCTGGATCGAAGTAGTCAATGTACCAGTCACCAGGTAGCTCCAGTATCAATTGGAAATCACCCAGGGCATGGTTGATGGTATTAGTGATCCAAGTTTCATTTCCTTTGATGGATAGCGGAAACTCTCTACTTGTAGTCACAACCTCTTCGCCACACACTTTTTCAGGGTATAGATTAAACCAGGTATTAAACGTGCATAGTTCTGTGAGGCTCAACGGTTCATTGGAATAGTCTTTTTGTTTGGCGTAAACTTCCACCAAGCCTTTTTCATCTCTATCCTTTGGAAATACTCCATTGCGGAGCAATGCAACATGAAAATCCTTTGCATCGGATTTCGATAACACATCCCGAATCATGTCTATTCGGGCTCTGAGATATTTAGGGCTTGCAATGTCCACTAGATCATCTCCATTTCAGATTCAAGCATAGGAATTACGGCCGCAGGAACCATTTGCTCGTGCAGCACTTTACGAATCACCATCTGTTCTGTTTGCTCATATCCCTGGGGTGATTGCATCATTGCAAATAAGTTAGGCGCATTGGCCTGGGTAACTTTTTTTAGCTGCTTAAGAATTTCTTCGCGCAGTTTTTGCTCCATTGGATTGGGCTTATCGCTTGCACCACTAAGCGAACTCTCACTTCTTTCTGCAAATGAGTAGTAGCCATTTTTAGTGACGATGATGTGATCAACCAAATGCACATCAAACAGTTTCAACGATTGCTTTAGTCTTCGTGTAAGCTGTCTATCCGCTTCAGAGGGTTGCAGGTTTCCGCTGGGATGATTGTGTGAGATAATCACAGACTTTGCCAGCGTTTTTAAGGCAACAGCCACCACAATTTCAGTATCAACCATAGTCGCATTGATTGTTCCAGTTGAATGATGATAATAACCAATGATTTTGTTTGCCTGGTTCATATAGAGAGCAATAAAATGCTCTTGAATTTCGATTCCCTTGAGGATTTTTTCTCTCAGGAAATTGTACACATCATTGGAGCTCGTCACCTGACCAAAGAAATAAGCTTCCTTATTAAAAGTGACTTCTATTTCACGGATTTTAAATTCCGCATCTAGCTCATCAATTTGCGTTTCTAAATCACTGAATGATGATTTATCAAATACCATTTGTGGCTGAATGTTGGGCTGATTGTATTTCATGATTATTTGCGTTTAAAAACGATTATGTCGGTTGGTACTTTTGAGAACTTAAAAACGGGAGGTAAACGATAGGCATCCACAATGTCTGCTAGCTTTTCAATCTCTAATTTTTCACTTTGGTAGGTTATTCCATTTCGCAGGAAATTGCTCCCAGTCACATACACCATGATTCCTCCAGGCTTTAGTAGCTGTAAACCGTAATGCATAAAAAACAATTCTATTTGGTGCATTTTTGGTTTGGTGAAATAGCTGCTATACTTGTTTTTGTATTTACCGTAAGGTGGATTGCCGATAACAAGTGAAAATGGATAACCTTCCAGCCAAGTAAGCTTGTCTTTTAGTCTTGCTGTGTAGCGTGGCTCCTGTAAAAAAGCCGTTTCAAAGTAGCCTTCATAAATTTTTGCATCAGGGTATAAAATCTCTGTAATGCGTTTGGATATGGGATTAATTTCAAAGCCGTAACATTTGGAATTGTTGGGAGCCCATTTGAGTAAGTTACCAGTTCCAACACTTGGTTCAAGCACTGATCCACCAGCTTTAAATCCATAACGGTATGCCAGTTTCCACATGAGCTCACAAACAAAATCGGGCGTAAAAAATTCATAAAGCACACCTTCGCCAGTAGCTCCCTTTGAACCTTGTCCGCCTGAACCTTCATACTGAGCAATAAACTTCTTCTCATCGAAACTATACGTTTCGCCTGCCTTGTCCTTCTTCAGGATTAACTGCTGGATTTGTTTATTGAGCTCAAATTGATTCATTACACCATGGATTGAGTTTCTAGTAATCCATTTTTACCTACCACTTTAATAATGTAGGAATAGGCCTCTTTGCTTCGTCCTTTTACTCGGTCTAGTACCTGTTCAACCGTTCCAGTTCCTGGTTTAAAAAAGTATCCTTGATTGTAGCGAACTAGGGCTTTGTCGAGCCTTAATACACCTTGCTCATTATGTTGGTCTATAAGAATACCGATAAGCATGGCTCCTAATAAAATATTGAGTTCTGGCTTTTGTAAATCAGCACGGGTCATAACATTTCCCGTGTAATTATTTTCCTTAATCTTATGAGAAAGGTATTGCTGTTTCAGTGGGCCATTTACGCGTGCACCAAGGTGTTTTTTTAATAACTCAATTTCAGGCGCTGTTAACCTTTTGGACTTGTTTTCCAAATGGATAACATCATTTCCCGTTTGTGGTTTCAGTTGCATCAAACCCACTGCACCTGCCGAGCTCACAATACTAGGATTGCCTGCACTTTCAGTAAAAATGATGGATAAAATGATTGCACCAGGGACATTGGTGAGTGTCTCAGCGAGCTTAATCTCGTTGTAATACTTTTTACCAATGGTTTCCATCTTTGTTTTATTCTGTGGCAATGCTGCAACAGGATAAAAAGTACGTGGGGTCATTGGTATTGGAACTGCTAACTCTGCCATACTTATGCTTTATAAAATGTGATTGTTCTCTGCGCTTTTTGAGCTGGAGTGATGGTAGGATTATCGTCTGTACTCTTCGAGTTTTTTTTGAGCAGTGCCAACAAGGCCAAAGCTGCTGCGCCAAATATTATCTTGTTCATTGTTTTTGGATTTGAATGAGGTTACTGTATTTTATGGTGGAATTAGGATTAGAAACACTTACCCTTTGTTGTAGCTTTCTAG
>JACCDG010819773.1_pt1 | contig 22427 bp, 19 predicted proteins | sample 7442471 | NCBI WGS metagenome assembly JACCDG01 (sample SAMN15323444, study PRJNA562643) | freshwater metagenome | isolation source: river surface water | place: USA:Blue River Watershed | collected 2017-08-17 | reverse complement strand
TGCCACATCGAGTTCAACGCCATCAACCTGGCGCTGGATGCTGTGTGGCGCTTTGATGGCATGCCTGAGGCCTTTTACGAAGATTGGCTGCGGGTGGCGTTTGAAGAGTCGCAACACTTTGATTTGCTGCACACCCACCTGCAAAGCCTAGGCTACGCCTATGGCGACTTTGATGCCCACGACGGTCTGTGGCAGATGTGCGAAAAAACCGCCGACGATGTGCTGGCCCGCATGGCGCTGGTGCCCCGCACACTGGAGGCGCGTGGGCTCGACGCCACGCCGCTCATTCAAGCCAAGCTGCGCAAAGCCGCCAGCCCCGGGGCCATGCGCGCCGTGGAAATTTTGGACATCATCTTGCGCGATGAAGTCGGCCATGTGGCCATCGGCAACCACTGGTACCGCTTTTTGTGCGAACAACGCAGCCTGGACCCCGTGCCTTTGTACGGCGAGCTGGTTCAGCGCTACGACGCGCCTAGGCTTAAGCCACCCTTTAACACCGCAGCCCGTAAAAAAGCTGGATTCACCGACGTCGAGCTGGATTACTTGCTGGGCTGATAGACATCATCACCCACGCGGGTGATGCGTGGCATGCAAGGTTTTGAGACGCTCGCGTGCAATGTGGGTGTAGATGGTGGTGGTCGAAATATCCGCATGACCCAGCAACATTTGCACTGCCCGCAAATCGGCGCCGTGGTTGAGCAAGTGGGTGGCAAACGCATGGCGCAAAGTGTGCGGAGAGATCGGCACATGAATATCTGCCAACAAGGCATACCGTTTGATGAGCTGCCAAAACATGGCGCGCGTCATGGCCTCGCCCGCATGTTTGCCACGTACCGTCACAAACAGGGCATCGGTTTGATGGCCTTTGAGCAAGATGGGGCGCCCCTCGGCCAAATAACGCTGCAACCAATCGCGCGCCACCTCGCCAAAAGGCACCAGACGCTCTTTGCTGCCTTTGCCCATCACACGTAACACGTCGTCGTTCAGGCCTACATGAAAAATTTTGAGATCGACTAACTCGCTCACACGCAAACCGCTGGCGTAGATCAGCTCCAACATGGTTTTGTCGCGCAGCCCCAGAGCCGTGGCCACATCGGGCGCATTGAGCAGTCGCTCGACTTGCAGCTCCGTCAAAGTTTTAGGCACACGCATGGCCTGTTTGGCAGCCATGAGCTTCAAGGTGGGATCGACCGTGATCATGCGTTCACGCAAGGCCCAGCGGTAAAAGCGTTTGAACACGGTCAAGCGACGGTTGGCCGAGGTGGCTTTGGTGTCGGCATGGCGATGGGCAAAGTAGTCGTGCAAATCGACTTCTTGGGCAGCGCGCAGCGACGCATGGCGCCCGCTCAACCACTGCGCCAGCAGGTTCAAGTCACGCCGGTAGGCGGCCAAAGTATTGGCCGACAAACCTTCTTCCAGCCACAGCGCGTCAATGAACACATCAATGCTGGCATCTGTCGATGCGGCTGGAAGGGCTCGTGTCGCCAAGCGATCAATCCAAGGTGAGTTTTTGCTCGTTCACCACGCGTTTGTAGACCTCAAACTCAGCTTTGATTTGGGCTGCAAACTGCTCAGGTGTGTTGGCCACAATCAAAGAGCCTGTGTCTTCAATGCGTTTGCGCACAGCAGGATCTTCCAAGGCTTTGCGCACGCCTGCGTTGATTTTGTCGACGATGTCTTTGGGCAAGCCCTTGGGTCCATAGATACCGTAAAAGGCCATGCGGTTGACGGGCTCCAAGCCAATCTCTTTGAAGGTAGGCACATTGGGCAACACAGCCAGGCGCTGAGGTGCAGCCACCACGATGGGCACCAAGCGGTTGTCCTTAATGAAGGGCAAGGCCGAAGGCAGGTTGTCAAAAATCATGGGCACTTGACCGGCCACAGTGTCATTCAGAGCTGGGCCTGCACCGCGATAGGGGATGTGCGTCACAAAGATGCCGCTCAAGTTTTTGTACAACTCCATTTGCAGATGACCGATGCCACCTGTGCCCGATGACGAATACGAGTACTTACCAGGCGAACGCTTCACCTCGGCAATGAAACTTTTGTAATCTTTGGCCGGAAAGGTGGGATGGACCGCAATGATGTTGGGGGTCGCAGCCACGTTGATGATGGGCGAGAAATCCGTCAAGGGGTTGTAGGGAATCTTGGTGTTGATCGCTGGATTCGCAGCTGTGGTTGACACTGTTGCAAAGCCGAGTGAATAGCCATCAGGCGCGGCCTTGGCCGTTTCATTGGCGCCCACCACGCCACCGCCACCCGCCTTGTTGACCACCACCACGGTTTGCCCCAAAGCCTTGCCCAAAGGCTCTGCAATGGTGCGCGCAATGATGTCGGTGGTCCCACCTGGTGCAAACGGCACTTGCAATTGAATGGCTTTGTTGGGATAGCCCTGCGCGAAGGCCGAACCCGCTGCGGCGACCAGTGTGAGCGCAAACCAATGACGACGTTGCATGTACAAACTCCTTGTTAAATTCAAAGGGCGAAAGACCAAAAGTGCAATCGTATACGCAACCTGCATGCCAGAGGTTTGAAGTGCGGTTATTCTTTGCCCCGTGAATTACGCTCAACTCCTCTTCCCCGATTTCTCGCTCATTCTCTGTGGCTATTTGGTGTGCCGGTACACCGCCCTCAACCGCACGGTGTGGGAACAGGTCGAGAGCTTGGTGTATTTCTTCCTGTTTCCCGTGCTGCTATTTCATTCGATTGTGCGCACGCCCTTGGATTTACAAGCGGCCTCGCACCTGATCATGGCGGGTTTGCTGCTGGGTCTGAGCACCATTGCTGTCACGTATGCGCTGCCGTTTTTACCGTGGATCGGCAAACACATTGACACGCGTTTGCACGCTGGCAGTGCGCAAGTGGGGTTTCGTTTCAACTCCTTCATCGCACTGGCCTTGGCCGACCGGATTGCCGGGCCGCAAGCCTTGCTGCTGATCGCGGTGTTGATCGGTGTGTGCGTTCCCCTCTTCAACGTGGCCGCCGTTTGGCCCATGGCGCGGCACGGCCAACGAGGGTTTTGGCGCGAATTGGCGCGCAATCCGCTGATCATCGCCACAGGCTCAGGCTTGGTCGCGAATATCTTGGGCTTGCACATCCCCAGCTGGATTGAACCGACCTTGCAACGTATTGGTGCCGCCTCGCTGGCCTTGGGGTTGATGGCCGCTGGCGCCGGCATGCAGTTTGGGCATTTGGCCAAAGCCAAAATACTGGCTGTGGGCGTGCTGGGTATTCGCCATTTCATTGCCCCACTTTTAGCCTGGGGCCTGGCCCAAGCGTTTGCACTCGACTCGGTGCAAACCAGCGTCTTGTTGGCATTTTCCGCCCTGCCCACCGCCTCGAGCTGCTATGTGCTGGCCAACCGCATGGGCTACAACGGCGCCTACGTGGCGGGCTTGGTCACGCTGTCCACCTTGTTGGGCATGCTCAGCCTGCCATTTGCGCTGGGGGTTTTGCGTTGAATCTGCCTGAATTTGTGGCACAATAGCGCGTTTTGCGGAAAGTGCGTCGAAATAGGTTGGCGTGGCTACCGCAGCTGAAAAGGAAAAGACAATGAAAGAAGGCATTCACCCCAACTACCGTGAAGTGTGTTTCATGGACATGTCGAACGGTTTCAAATTTGTGACCCGTTCATGCGCCAACACCAAAGAAATGGTGAAGATGGACGACGGCCGCGAGTTGCCTTTGTTCAAGCTGGACACCACCAGCGAATCGCACCCCTTCTACACAGGTACACAAAAATCTGTGGACAACATGGGTGGTCGCGTCGAGCGCTTCCGCAACAAATACGGCAAAACAATCGCCAAGTAAGCGTTTCGCTCACTCACCAAGGGCAGCCCGTCACACGGAGCTGCCTTTTTTTCGCCCCACGTTTCTTAACTCGTGCCAAACTCCCACGCTGTGACTGACCCCACCCCCGCCATCGTTGCCCAGAGTGCTGTTCGCCGCCTGCCCCGCGTGGCCTTGTGGTTGTTTTGTGCCGCCTATGTGTTGCCCGGTCTGATTGGCCGTGAACCCTGGAAAGGCAATGAGTTCACCGCATTCGCCCAAATGCTGGCCCTGGCCGAAGGCAGCAGCAGTTGGCTCAACCCGTTGGTGTGGGGACAAGCGCCCGATTTGGACGCGCTCTTGCCTTATTGGTTGGGCGCCTGGGCGATTCAAATTGCACCGAGCTGGATATCTGCAGGTTTGGCATCTCGCCTGCCTTTTGCCATGCTGCTGGGCGTGACACTGGCCAGCACCTGGTACGGTGCTTACTACCTGGCCCTGAGCCCACAAGCGCAACCCGTGGCTTTTGCCTTTGGCGGTGAAGCCAAACCCAAAGACTACGCCCGCACCATGGCCGACGGTGCCGTATTGGCCCTGATTGCCAGCTTGGGCCTGGCTCTGTTGTCACACGAAGCCAGCCCAATCCTGGCGCAACTCGCCTTTGTCGGCTGCGCTTTTTATGGCGTGGCAGCACTGCCCTACCACCCGCGTTACAGCCTGAGTGCGCTAGGCGTGGGTTTGATCGGTCTGTGCCTGAGCGGCGCCCCCAGCTTCGCCGTGTTGATGGCGGTGGGCAGTGGCTTGCTGTGTTTGCTAGACCGTGAAAGCACTTCGGCCCAAACAGGTCGCCGCCATGCACTGGGCTTGTTAGCCATCGGCTTGGCCGTGGCTGGCGTGGCCACGGCCTTGGATGTGTGGCACTGGCGTTTGATGCCTTTGCACAATGACATCACCGAATGGCGCAGTCTGGGCCGCTTGTTGGTGTGGTTCACCTGGCCCGTCTGGCCCTTGGCGGCGTGGACGCTGTGGCGTTGGCGCCGGCAATGGACCTCACTTCACTGGAGCCGGCACTTGGTCTTACCCATGTGGTTTTCTCTGCTGGCCGTGGTCACCGCCTTGATGACCGTCTCGGCCGACCGCACCCTGCTGCTGGCCTTACCGCCCTTGGCCACCTTGGCAGCCTTTGCCCTACCGACTTTGCGACGCAGTGTGGCAGCCTTCATCGATTGGTTCACCTTGTTGTTCTTTTCGGGCTGCGCCTTCATCATTTGGGTGGTCTGGATTGCGATGCAAACCGGCTGGCCTGCGCAGCCTGCAGCCAACGTGGCACGTTTAGCGCCTGGCTTTGTAGCCAGTTTTGGTTGGATCGCCTTCATCGTAGCGTTGGCAGCAACGGCCGCTTGGGCTTGGCTGGTGCTGTGGCGGGTTGGCAAACACCGCCATGCCTTGTGGAAAAGCGTAGTCTTGCCTGCCGGTGGTGCAGCCCTGTGCTGGCTGTTGTTGCTGACCTTGTGGTTGCCGCTGCTCGACTTTGCACGCAGCTACGCGCCGTGGGTGCGTCAAATTCAAACCATCATGGCCCAACACAGCACATCGCCGCCCACGTGCATGATGAGCTACGGCTTGGAGGTGGGCCAAATGACAGCCTTCCACTACCACGGGGGCTTTGATATCAAGCCGCTGGACAGCGCCGAGGCACCGCAACATGCGGCCTGCGAATGGCTGCTGGTTGACAACGACTTACGCCCTGACCTGCCTCAAGTGGCACGGGTCAACGAATGGCGGCGCATTCAAACTATTCGCCGCCCTTCGGACAACGACGAAGATGTGACGCTGTACCGACGCCGTCAACCGTGAGTGTGAAGGGATGAGCACCGAGCGCAGCACCATCGTGCGCCATGCAGGCACGGTCTTGGTCGGGCAACTAGCCGTGATGGCGTTTGGCATCACCGACACCGTGGTAGCAGGCCGCTTTGCCGACACCGCGCTGGCGGCTTTGTCCGTGGGGTCTGCCACCTACATCACGGTGCATATTTCTCTCATGGGCATGCTGCAAGCGCTGCTACCGGTCTGGGCTGAGTTGCATGGCGCCAACAAAAACGTGGCTGTGGGTCAATCGGTTCGGCAAGCCCTTTATCTGTGCCTGCTGACTTCTCTCATGGGCATGGCGGCCTTGGCCTTTCCAGGCCCTCTGCTCAACTGGACACGCGTGCCCGAGGTATTGCAAGCCGATGTGCGCGAGTATCTGCTGATCGTGGCCTTCGGCGTTCCGGCTTCCTTGCTGTTTCGCATGTACAGCACACTCAACCAAAGCCTGGGTAAACCCAAATTGGTCACCTGGGTGCAAGTGGGTGCGTTGGCCGTCAAAGTGCCGCTCTCGATTGTGTTGGTGTTGGGTGTTCCTGGCCTGTTCCCACCCTTGGGTTTGGCAGGCTGCGCCTGGGCCACCTTGGCCGTCAACTACCTGATGCTCGGCCTCGCCGTGTGGCTGTTACGCACCCAAGACTTTTACCGCCCGTACCGCATTTGGGCCGCGATGGAAAGACCAGACTGGCAGGTGCTGAGGCGCTTTGTGCGCCTGGGGTTGCCCAGCGGCTTGGCGATTGGCGTGGAAGTCACCTCCTTCACCCTGATGTCGCTGTTCATTGCGCGCTTGGGCGTGGTGGCCTCGGCCAGCCATCAAATCGTGGCCAATATGGCGGCCGTGCTCTACATGGTGCCCTTGGCGTTATCGATCGCCAGCAGTGCGCGTCTAAGCTATTGGCTGGGTGCAGGCCAGCCTCAACGCGCACGCCAAGTGCTGCGAACAGGTTTGGGGCTGGTGCTGATGCTGAGCCTAGGGTTAGCCACGGCAATGTGGCTTGCGCGTGATGCGATTGCCGCGCTCTACACCCAATCTCCTGAAGTAGCGGCCTTGGCCAGCGCCTTGTTGCTGTGGCTCACGCTGTACCACTTTGCCGATGCGATTCAGGTGTTTTGCGTGTTTGCTTTGCGCAGCTACCACATCACCTTGCTACCGCTGGTGAGTTACACAGTTTTGTTATGGGGCATGGGATTGGCAGGCGGCTATGCCGTGGCTTACGGGGTGTTAGACGCCAGCGCCCTGCCCTGGCTGGCTATTCAGTCGCCTATCGCGTTTTGGCAAACCAGCAGCTTGGCCTTGTGTGTCACTGCAGGCTTGTTGTTGCCGGTGCTGTGGCACGCGTCCTACAAAAAGCGCATCGCGGTTTAAGTCAAGCGCACATGCTGGCTCATGGCAGCCACCCACGCAGGCTCAAAACTCGGCGTGAAAACGTGCAGCAACCACGCGAATCGGGCCACGGTCTGCGTTGTAGGCGGGATGTTGAATCCATTGGTAATCGGCAGTGAGCCATGTGCCGCGCACGAGTTGGTAACTGTAAAAAGCTTCCAAAATTTGTTCGGGACGGTAATTGATCGTACCGCCCGCACCATTGCTGTCGCCAATGAAATACGACACACCGCCCGCTTGCAAGAAGCGCTGTCGGTCTGTCGACAAGGTGTTGCGCATGAAGGCCACGCCCACCGCGTCATCCGCACGTCCCCACAAACCACCTTTGAACACCAGGCCTGTGGACAACGAGCCATCCACCTCGGTGAAGGCATAGGTTTCGGTGCGTCCATCGGTTTTCATGGTGCGCAAAAAGAACCCGACATTCGAGTTGATCGCCTGCTCGACGTTGCAGCCCAGGCCATATTTGATTTTTTCGCCTTGGCGCACCGCAATCAAGGCATCGGGGCCCGCACGATAGCCGTTGGTCTGTACCCATTGCGTGGCATCGTTGAAACTGGCCAATACCGCTCGGTTACGCCACGCCAACACGCGCAACTTGCCCGGTTGACCCGCCAACACGTGAGAGCGTTCTAGTTCTACTTGGTCGCCGTAATGGCGGCCTAATGCAAAGTCTGTGGGCAAGGCGTTTGGTTCGGTAGGCCCCGTCATGCGTCCCAAGCGAAAGACCCATTCATCTTGGTACCACTCGCCCGCCACACCCCAACCGAAGCCACGGGCATCGGCGGCGTAGTCATAGGCGGCGTAGGTCCAGTTGCCCCAGTTCATGAACTGGGTGCGTGGGTCTTTGGCATAGGCGTTGTCATCAAACACATCAAGGGTTGAAAAGTTACCGGCCGTCAACACGAAACGGTTTTTATCCACCCAGCCCACCATCTGGTTGAAATCAGATTCCACCGCCTCTTGCCCGCCACCCCGGTTCCAGGTTTGGCGCACAAACAAGCGCTGGCGATACAACTTAGGGTTGCTGCCCCCGGCGCGCGTGATCTCACCGTTGGTAAAGCCCCCCAAACCGACCAAGTTGCCAGAAAACGGCATACCTTGGGTAATTTCAGGATTGAAATACAACTCACCGCCTTGCCAGGGACGAAAGCCCCAATGCGCAGTGGTGCTGAAGGTGTACATCTTCTCCGCGGTTGGCGCGATGCTGTTTGTGCCACTGTAGGCAGCATTGAAGGCACCGTGGTGTTGCCAGTTGTAGGTCAACTGGTAACGCGCAAACGTGTCTTCTGTCTCAGACGTTTGCGCCCAGGCGCTGGCCGCGGTGACGCCACAGACAACACCGAGCAGCCAACGATTCAAAAGCGACAAATGCATAAACAACAAAAGTTCCCACAAACAAATCAAACACCAACCCAAGGATTGTAGGTAGGTGCAATACATAAACTGTAGACCACAGGCATGACAGCTCTGTGACACAACGTACAGACATCGCGCCATGATTCACGCAAATGACATGAATCTGTCATACAAAAAAGATAATATTGTTTTCATGAACCACGGCACTCTTCTGGCAGCCATCGATTTAGGCTCCAACAGCTTTCGTCTCGAAATTGGTCGTTATGACCATGGACAAATTCAACGCGTCGAGTATTTGAAAGAAACCGTGCGACAAGGCAATGGGTTTGACCAAGACCGCAACCTCTCTCTCGAAGCCATGATACGCGGCTGGGAATGTTTGGCCCGCTTTGCAGAGCGGATTGCAGGATTCAAAAAAGCGCAAGTACGCGCGGTGGCCACACAAACCTTGCGCGAGGCAAAAAACAGAGATGAGTTCATCCAACGTGGTTGTGAAATCTTAGGATTCCCCATTGAAGTTATTTCTGGCACAGAAGAAGCACGTTTGATTTACCAAGGCGTGGCGCATCTGCTGCCACACAGTGACGAGCGTCGCTTGGTGATTGACATTGGTGGTCGCTCCACCGAGCTGGTGCTGGGGCGCAGCATGCAGGCTACGCAAACAGCATCTTTTCGGGTGGGTAGCGTGGCATGGTCGATGGCTTACTTCCCCAAAGGTGAATTCACCGAACAAACGTTTTACCGCGCAGAAATTGCAGCACAAGCGGTGCTCGAAGAAGCCATCACCGCTTACCCACGTGACCAATGGGACACCGCCTATGGTGCATCTGGCACCGTAGGTGCAGTGGCAGATATCTTGGCACTGTCAGGATGGCCTGAAGGTGAAATCAGTCGAGAAGGTTTGGACTGGTTGGTCAAATGCCTGCTACGTGCAGGTCACGCCAGCAACATCCGGCTTGAAGGTTTAAAAGAAGATCGACGCGCTGTCATTGGTGGCGGCATCAGTGTGTTGCGTGCCTTGATGGATTTGCTACAAATTCAAACCTTGCATGTTGCCCAAGGTGCCCTACGCCATGGCGTGTTGTTTGAAATGGTCGAACGCGAAGACCACGACTCGGATGCCCGCGATGTCTCGGTGCAACGTTTGGCACAAAAATTTGGTGTCGACATCGCCCAAGGCCAACGTGTGCGCAAAGTTGCAGAGGAATTGCTTGAAAAATTGATCCCGTCGGACGATTCAGAAGATACCCACAAACTCACGCGTCTCAAGCGCAAACTAGGCTGGGCAGCCAATTTGCATGAAGTGGGCATGGCGATTTCACACAGCGACTACCACAAGCACGGCGCCTACATCCTAGACAACGCAGACATGCTGGGCTTTAGCATGCAGGAGCTGCACCGTTTAGGTCTGCTGGTTCTCGGCCATCGTGGCAAGCTTAAAAAACTAGAAACCGAGTTTGACGAACCCGAATTTGCACAACTTTTGTTAGCACTACGCTTAGCGGTTATTTTGTGCCATGCACGCAAAGATCCAGATCACAAAGATTTGCAGCTGACACAGAACAGAACAAAACAGAGCTTCACCCTCTCTTCTGACGCTGACTGGATGGTTCGTTACCCGCAATCAGTTCACCTGTTGCGACAAGAAAGTTTGGCATGGCAGAAGTCACCCTGGAGTTTCAATTTCATGACAGTTTGATGACCGACTGAAATGTATAAACGATATATACTGTTTACACTTTTCAACCTATCAGGAATTCAACATGGTTACATCCAAAACCACCGTCAAAACAACTGCTAAAAAAAGCGCAGTCAAAACTGTTGCCAAAGCTCCAGCAAAGACAACAGCTCAAACCAAAACGGCTGTGAAGAAAGCTGCGCCACGCAAAGTCAGCAAGCCTGCAGCGCCTGTACCTGCACCTGCAACCAAACCCAGCAAAGTCAAAAAACCTAAGCTGGTGCGTGACAGCTTCACGATGCCCAAAGACGAGTATGTGGTCATTGACAGCCTCAAAATGCGCGGCGGCAAACTCGGCCAAGCCGTCAAAAAGAGTGAGTTGCTGCGCGCCGGCATCAAAGCCTTGGCCGCCATGAGCGACATTCAATTCAAAGCTGCGCTGAGCAATGTGCCCACCATCAAAACCGGTCGCCCCACACGCGCCAAATAACTTTACTCACAAATGAATTGGGATGCATCGCTTATCGGCATCCTCACCGCTCTGGGCATCGGTTTATTGATTGGGACCGTCAGAGAGCGTTTGCATAAACCTGGTGTGATGAAGGCCGGCGTGAGAACACATGCGATTGTGGCCATATTGGGCGCTATTTCGTATGACATGGGCACGTCGGTCTTTGTGTCGGCGTTGCTGGTCACAGGATTCATGATTGCCATCGGCTATCGTCAATCAGCACCTGAAGATCCTGGCATGACGGGTGAATTCACATTGTTTTTAACCTTGGTGCTGTCGGGACTTGCGATTGAGCAAGCATCACTCGCCGCTGCCATCGGTGTTGTTGTAGCTTGTCTCGTATTCGTTAAAAAGCCTTTGCGAAAATTTAGTCAAGAGATACTGACGGACAAGGAGCTAGAAGACGCGTTGATGCTGTGCGCTTCTGCACTTGTTGTCTTACCACTCTTGCCCACAGAGGCGATTGATCGATGGCATGCACTCCAGCCTTATGCCATGTGGAAGATCGTGGTTCTCATCATGGGTGTTGGCATGGTGGGACATGTTTTGATGCGAATTTCTGGCGTGAAGTGGGGACTGCCGCTTGCAGGATTTTTCGCAGGATTTGTATCGTCCACCGCAGCTGTTGCTGAGTTCGGAAGAAATGCCAACGAAAAACCAGAACGCACCTTGATTGCGAGTGCCGCAGCCATGTTTTCTGTTTTATCGTCGCTCATGCTCTTCACGCTGGTGCTTGCTGTTAGCTCGGAAAAGCTCATGCGTTCTGTAGCATGGCCTTTGTTTGCAGCAGGGGTAACTTTGATCGCCGTCGGCACTTATTTTGTTCGCCATGCAGACGTCACGAACGATTTCGAGCTGCCGTCATCACGTCATGCGTTCAAACCATCGCACGCTTTACTGATTGCTGCGACCATCAGCATCGTCACGCTTTGCTCGGCATGGTTGAGGGAACTGTTTGGTGATGCTGGCACATTGACAACGTCCATCATCGTGGGACTTGCTGAAATACATGCAGCAGCCGTCAGCATTTCACAACTGAGTCAAGCAGAGCAGCAACCACTGAGCAACGCAAGCTGGGGCGTCGTGGCCATTTTGGCCTCGAGTATCACGTCTAAGGTTTTTCTTGCGTATCTCAGTGGCGGAAAAGTCTACGGTCAGCAAATCGCCGTTGGATTAAGTCTTGCCTTGTTTGCTGTCGTCACCACCATGCTACTCATGCACCTCTGACTCATAGTCCATCCCACCGGCGAGACACCAACTCAGGATTCGCAACTGTCATCAAAATGGTTTGCACCTGCCCCTCTCGCACACGTGTTCTGAGCCACCACACAGAACCTTTGCGCACCGGACAAGACGCTTCGTTCATGCCCAATAAACGCGACACAATATCGCCAATGTAAGGCTGGTGGCCTACCAGTAAAAACGAGCCTTTACTTTGCGGTCCAGTTTGCGCGTCCCACTTCACCAAACTCAGCACATCGTCAGCACTGCTCTCAGGCACCAATTCATCCCGCAATTTGTATTTACGTCCTAGAGGTTGCACCGTTTGCTCTGTGCGTCGCGCAGGACTAACCAACACACGGGTTCCCTCAGGTAAATGTCGATCCAGCCAAGACGCCATGCGTGCGGCTTGTCGCTCGCCCTTCGGCGTCAATTGCCTGGACAAGTCATCGCAACCATCTTGTGCAATTTCAGCTTCAGCATGGCGCCATAAGATCAAATCCATCGTCTTCTCCTTAGACTTTGGCTGCGTATAAGTCCATCAAGGCTGCTTGTGCGCCATGAGCAACTTTCGACTTGGTCGATCGGCCCTTGGCAACTACTGAACGTGTGTAATGACCGTCTGCATTCAAAATCCACGCATCCACGTTGTCATACAAGTAGGCCACCAAGCATTCGTCTACCACGCGTTGTCGCAGCACAGGATCGTCCACCGGCCAAGCCAATTCCACACGTCGCAACATATTGCGATTCATCCAATCGGCACTGGACAAATACACTGTTTCTTCTGTCCCGGTACGGAAATAAAACACACGTGAATGCTCCAGAAAACGACCGATGATGGAGCGCACGCGAATGTTGTCTGTTACGCCTGGTCGCTGCGCTGGCAACATACAAGCGCCGCGAATGATCAAGTCAATCTCTACGCCTGATTGCCCTGCACGGACCAAGGCCTCCATCAGTTTTTCATCGGTCAGGGTGTTCATCTTCAAAATGATGCGCCCTGCCACACCACGTGCCGCAGCAGCAGCCACCTTGTCTACCCAGTCAATCAAATTACGCTGCAAATGAAATGGCGCAATCATGAGTTTGTTCAAGCGCGGAATCTTGCTTTGATTGGCCAATAAATTGAACACGTTTTCAATGTCTTGTGTCAGCTTCACATCGCAAGTGAGATGGCTCAAATCGGTGTAGAGCTTGGCCGTTCGGGGGTTGTAGTTTCCGGTAGACAAATGGGCATAGCGACGGATCACGCGACCTTCACGGCGCGAGACCAGGAGCATCTTGGCGTGCGTCTTCAATCCCACCACACCATAGACCACTTGTGCCCCGATGTATTCCAACTTTTCGGCCCAATTGATGTTCGCCTCTTCGTCAAAGCGCGCCTTGAGCTCCACCACCACGGTCACTTCTTTACCCCGTTGCACGGCTTCACGTAGCAATTCCATCAACACCGAATCGGCACCCGTTCTGTAAATGGTTTGCTTGATCGCCAGCACATGTGGATCACGCACGGCTTCGCGTAAAAATGCGAGCACGCCGTCAAAACTCTCATAGGGTTGGTGGATCAACACATCCCCTGCTTTGAGCTGATCAAAGATAGGAGTGCTGGTCGTCATTTGATGTGGGAATGACGCCGTATAGCTGGGAAACAACCACTTGGGGTTATCCACCAAATCAATCAACTGATTCAAACGCACCAAGTTCACCGGTCCATGCACACGGTACAAGGCAGATTCAGGCAGTTCGAACTGATGACGCAAGAAATTAGACAAATGCTCAGAGCAACCTGCTGACACCTCTAAGCGCACAGCCTGTCCGTAATTGCGATGTACCAAGCCTTTGCGCAAAGCGGTTCGCAAGTTCTTCACATCTTCTTCGTCGACAGCCAAGTCCGAATGACGCGTGACTCTGAATTGCGAAAAATCGCCTACCAAACGGCCAGGAAAGAGGTCTTTCAAATGGGCACGAATCACGCTCGAAATAGACACAAACAACATGCGTTTGCCCGAAAGTTTTTCAGGCAAACGGATCAACCGTGGCAGGCTACGTGGCACTTTAACAATGGCAATTTCGTTGTCACGACCAAACGCATCATTGCCTGACAAACGCACGATGAAGTTGAGTGACTTGTTGGCCACTTGAGGAAAAGGATGCGCTGGATCCAACACCACAGGCAATAGCAATGGGCGTACTTCGTTTTCAAAAAACGTTTTCACCCAACGATGTTGGGCCAGCGTACGTTCGCCATGCGACAAGATACGCACCCCCTCTTTGGCAAATGCAGGTGTGAGCACATCGTTGTACAACGCATATTGCTCAGCCACCAAAGCGTGTGCCACTTGGCTCAATGAATACTGTGCATGCGCCCCTTTGGCATCCAGTGCAGCTTTAGGGTGCTCCACACTGGAGTGCAAGGCAGCACGTACTTCAAAAAATTCATCTAAATTAGACGAGACAATGCACAAATAACGCAAACGTTCGAGCAAAGGAACCTCTGGACGCTTGGCCCAATCCAAGACACGCGTGTTGAATGCCAACAAGCTGAGGTCACGGTCCAACCACTCCACAGGAGTAGCTTGCGCACTGGTTTTATCTTTTGAAGCTGAAACAGTCATATAAGCATTGATCATCAATGCTTGCAAGTGTTGCAAGCCAATGTGTCATTGGCATGACAGTATGGTGACGAATGTGCGACAGAACGCCTAATTGCCCCTGACAGGCACCATCGCTAAGTGTGTTTCAAAAAGCCGTGTCGACTCGTCCCAGCTGAATGTCAAGGCTTGTGCTCGGGCCTCTGAACGGGGTATGTGTAATGCTTTCAGACTCGCTTGCGCCAAGTCCTCTTCCAGCACACCACCTTTGCGTGTATGTGGATAGGCCTCATCAGGCCGCAGCACCTCCAAAGGGCCATCCACGGGATAGGCCGCTACCGGTGTTCCACACGCCATGGCCTCCAACATGACCAATCCAAATGTTTCATTGCGACTTGGAAATGTAAACACATCCGCGCTGGCGTACACCTCGGCCAACTCATCGCGTGGCAACACGCCCAACCAACGCACATCATGAAAACGTGCTTTGAGCTGCGCTTCTAGCGGCCCTACGCCACACACCACTTTGCTACCGTGCCAAGGCATGGCTAAAAAACTCTCTATGTTTTTCTCATAAGACACACGTCCGACGTACAGCGCAATTGGACGCGGCAAATCAGCCAATGAAGGATGGTGCTGAACCTCGGCCGCATATTTGAACAATCGCATGTCCACACCGTGGGTCCAACTACGCAGATTTTTAAAACCTTTGCTGTCCAACAAACGCATCACGCCTTGTGTCGGCACCATCACACCCGATGAAGGTCGATGGAAATGGCGAAATAAGGCATATCCGATCGATAAAGGCACATGCAAAGCAGCCTTCAAAATCTCAGGAAATCGCGTATGAAAGGCCGTGGTAAATGGAAGCTTATGACGCAAACAATATTTACGCGCCGCCCACCCCAGAGGGCCTTCTGTCGCAATGTGAATGGCTTGAGGTTGAAATGCTTGCAATTGCTTTTGCAATTGCGCAAAGGGACGCACCGCCAAATCAATCCCAGCATAACCAGGACATGGCCGTGTTTGAAATAAACTGGGGTGAATGACCTCCACCATATGACCTTGTGCATTGAGTTGGTCCACCAACTCAACCAAAGTCGTCACCACGCCGTTGATTTGAGGACGCCATGCGTCGGTAATGAGTGCAATCTTCATGCAGCTTTCACCAAGACAGGTTTTTGTACGCCAGCTGCTTCAGGCTTCCAGTAGCTCAATTCCAAGCGTCCATCCAGGTGCTCAACCAAGGCACTTCGACTCTCGACCCAATCGCCGTCGTTGCAATACAGCACGCCATTGACTTCTCGAATTTCAGCGCGATGAATATGTCCGCACACCACACCTTGGTAGCCATGTTTCGCAGCCTCATGTGCAACAGCATTTTCAAAATCTGTCACATAGTTCAATGCTTTTTTAACTTTGTGCTTGAGGTAGGCCGACAACGACCAATAGGGCAACCCCAAACGACCACGTAAATTGTTCAAATACCGGTTCAGCTTGAGCGTGAACTCGTACAAGTAGTCCCCCACATAAGCCAACCATTTCGCTTGTTGCACCACCGCGTCAAAGTAATCGCCGTGAATCACCCATAACTGACGGCCATCCACCGTCAAATGAACGGCTTCCTCGAGCACTTCGATGCCACCGAACTGGTGGTCTAAAAAACCACGCGCAAACTCATCATGGTTACCCGGCACATAAATCACGCGACAACCCTTGCGTGCTTTGCGCAGCAGTTTTTGCACCACATCGTTGTGTGCTTGTGGCCAATACCACTTGCGACGCAACTGCCAACCATCCACGATGTCACCCACCAAATACAAATAATCGCTGGTGTGCTCTTTTAAAAAATCTAGCAATGCATCGGCTTGGCATCCGGGTGTCCCCAAATGCAAATCAGAGATGAAGATCGCTCGGTAGTGCATCAAGCACCCAAAAAGTGTTTGCGGTAGCGCGGTGGCATGTCGTTGATTTTCATCAACATGGGCAAATCAGCCGTATTGAAATCAGGGTCCCAAGCGGGTGCTCCCAACACTTTGGCGCCTAAGCGCAAGTAGCCTTTGATCAAGGCGGGAGGTTCAAACGCATCATTCACCTCCCATTGCTCAACAGGCAATGCCAAGCGAGGGGTGACTTGATTTTCAACTGTGGCCAAATGCGTTTGCTTGAGTTGGTGCCAAATACTGGCAGCCACCTCACCACTGACAACACCTTGGTGCAGCATAGGAATACTGGCACAACCAATCATCACGTCCAGCTTGTTGCGCACCATGAACTCGGCCAATGCGCCCCACAAAGCCATGATCACGCCACCATGCCGATGATCGTGATGAACGCAGCTGCGCCCCAGCTCCACCATGCGCTCGCGGTACTGGCGCAAGCGGGTCAAATCAAACTCGAGATCCGAGTAGGTGCTGCCAATGCGTTTGGCTTGCGCGGGCGTGAGAACACGGTACGTGCCAATCACTTCTTCAGTCATTTCATCGCGAATGATCAGGTGTTCACAAAAATCATCAAACAAATCGATGTCATGGCCTGGAATACTGTCTTTCAGACGCGCCCCCATTTCAGTGGCAAATACGTCATAGCGCAAACGTTGCGCCTCACGCACTTGGTCTTGATGCTTAGCCCATTCAACACTCAGGCCCGAACTACTTTTCGTGTTTTGCGACGCTCCAGAAATTTTTTGAGTTTCAAGATCGTGTCGATGAAGTGACCCCCGTGGAACATCGATCAACGAGAGCGGCATCGTAGGGTTTGGAAGTTCTTTCATGGTCAGTCCTTTGGTTTGACGTGATGCATTGACTTAAGCGATGCATAGATTCTTGAAACATCACGTGACAACCGAAAGAAGAAATGATGAAACTTTGGTGACATGCATTTACCACCGTCACAAGCTTGTCATACAAGGTACTTAAGCTGATGAACCAGTTATGTTGATCAAATATGCTCTTCTTGTTCGCGCCTTCATGGCGGCTTTCTTTATTCTTTGGGTGAAATTTCCACGCTACACCCGAGAGCAAAAACTCCAAGAAATTCAAAATTGGTCTGAGAAAACATTGCGCCTGATGGGTGTGGTGGTTCGTGTGAGATCTGCAGTCAATGTAGAAGACATCCCCCATCTGGTGGTAGCCAACCACGTGTCATGGCTTGATGTGTTGGTGATTCAATCGTTGCATCCCAGCGTTTTTGTGGCCAAAAGAGAAGTCGGACAGTGGCCGGTGTTGGGCGCAATCGCCAAAGCATGTGGCGTGGTGTTTGTCGATCGCAGTTCGCCTAGCTCTGCAAAAAAAATGGTCGATGATGTGGCCAACGCCTTACACCATGGATATCGCGTGGCTGGTTTTCCTGAAGGAACCAGCAGCGAAGGCCATACTGTCAGTTTGTTTCATGCCAATCTATTTGAAGCGGCGATTCATCGCCAAGTTCATGTCAAACCGATTGCGCTGCGTTACATCGACGAGTCAACAGGTGAGTTGTGTCTCACTCCAGCATTTGTAGGCGAGATGGGATTTGTCGAATCATTGCATCGGATCATGAGCGCTCAAGTGGTGACCGTGCACGTGCATCTAGGATCTAGCATTTCTCCTGAAGGGCATTCGCGTCGAACTTTGGCCCATTTATCGCATCGCAGTGTCTGCCAACAACTTGAGCAGCTGGTCAACGAAGGTCGATGCCTGGAAAAACCTGTATAGCGATTATCTTTTCACCACGTGTCATATACCTGCCACACAAAATCATCATGATGTGCTCCAAAGGAACCACACCATGCAGCAACAAGCACCGCAACATTTAGACGACGAGCAAATCCGTCGCCTGCGCGAAGATATCTTGGATTCTTTGGACGAAGAGCTGGAAATGTCGTTAGAAGACGGATTTGACGAACACACCGCCGTCACCGACCAAGACAAGGCAGATCGTGCCCATTACTTCCGTGAGCTACTGCGTTTACAAGGTGAGTTGGTTAAGTTGCAAGACTGGGTGGTGGCAACCAAACAACGGGTGGTCATTTTGTTTGAAGGTCGCGATGCTGCAGGCAAAGGCGGAGTCATCAAACGCATCACCCAGCGCTTGAATCCTCGCGTATGTCGAGTTGCTGCACTCCCCGCCCCCAACGACCGTGAACGCACCCAATGGTACTTTCAACGTTATGTGGCGCACTTGCCGGCAGCCGGTGAAATCGTGTTGTTTGATCGCAGCTGGTACAACCGCGCAGGCGTTGAACGCGTGATGGGTTTTTGCAGCGATGCGGAATACGAAGAGTTTTTTCGCACCGTCCCAGAGTTTGAAAAAATGCTGGCCCGCAGCGGCATTACCTTGATCAAATATTGGTTCTCCATTACTGATGATGAGCAACATGCACGATTTCTAGGGCGCATTCATGATCCTTTGAAGCAGTGGAAGCTCAGCCCCATGGATCTAGAAAGTCGCCGTCGTTGGGAAGACTACACCCGTGCTAAAGAAACCATGATCGAACGCACACACATCCCAGAAGCTCCGTGGTGGGTGGTGCAAGCTGTTGATAAAAAACGCGCACGCCTCAACTGCATAGACCATTTGCTGGGACATTTCAACTACCACGACATCCCGCATGAGGAAATTCAATTGCCCGCACGGGTCCGCAACCCTGACTACCTTCGCCATCCTGTGCCCGACAACATGGTGGTACCCGAAAAATACTGAGCTTCAGAATGCTCAGTTGGTGCGACCCAAATACCGTTTACGCCAAAAGAAAATCACCAATACCACGCCTAATAACCCCATGCTGAGCAAGGTCCACAACAGGCCATGTTCCTCATGGAGGGCCGGAAAATTCTCAAAGTTCATTCCAAAAAATCCGGTGATCAAATTCAATGGCAAGAAGATCGCCGTGAGCACCGTCAGCGTGCGCATGATGTCGTTGGTTCGGTTGCTCTGTGCATTGAAATGCATTTGAACTGCGGTCTCGGCACTTTGTTCTAAACGTCGCACATGGTGCACCACCCGCTCGATGTGTTCCAACACATCACGGCTGCGGACCTTGAGTAATTCCAAGGCGCGAGGCTGTGAAGCGTGAGGTTCTGCAACAGTGTTCAAGGCATCAATCCAGTCTTGAATAGCTGCGCGTTGATCTTCGCAAATTTCATCCAAGTGATGCAAAGACAAGCGTGCATCTAACAAAGCGCTCCAATTGTTGAACCGCGTGTTCGGGTTGATGAGCTCACTTTGCCAATGGTCTAACTGACGTGTGAGTTCACGACGCAAATTCAAATAACCATCCACCATTTGACTGATCACACGCAACATCAAATCTGGTGGATTCAACGGCATGCGGTAAGCCTGCTGATTCACAGTTGCGCGTCCTGCCGCCAATAAACGTGATGCAAAGCTGTCACGAATGGCGCAGTCAGTGGGATGCACGGTCAACACCAAGCGGTCAAAGACGACAAAAGCCACAGGGCTTGTATCGATACGGTGCAACACAGGGGGGCCACCTTTGTCACGCGAGCGATGCAATATTTCTCCTGGGCGCGATAAATCTGATTCGCTTTGCCCCGCTGCCAAACGGCGAAACACCATCAGGTTGTAGTCGGACGTGTAGTCGTAGTGCGATGGCAGTTGGTTATTGAGCACATCCGAGATATGCAAATCGACAAGTTGTGCACCACACAGGCGCTCTAATGCGGACTGAATGTCTAGCTGAAACACTTCAAATTCACGCCTGGCAAAGGCCATCCAAACAAATCCATCTGGCGTAATTTCTTGCGGTAGGACAGCAGACTCTGAAACGGCGTTGGGGCTGATGTGAAAAACTCTCATGGCAAAGATTGTGCGTCAAAGATATGACAGATCTACCGCGATGAAAGTTCAGCCAATTGTTTTATAAAAATGGCTGTCTTAAAAATTTCACACACTCTTCATTCGCTTGTCATCTTCAAAACAGAAACTCTCTCTGTTTTCAACAACAAGGGAATTTTTACTCATGAAAAAACGTCAAGTAGTTTTAGCTGTTGCGATGACCACTGCCACCTTGGCAGCCTCAGCACAGTCAAACACCATCAAAACAGCAGGTAACTGGGAGTTTTATGGTCGTGCCCATATGTCTGTGGACAAATTGGATGATGGCAGCACCTACAACCGCATCAACATGTCGAGCAATTCCTCGCGTGTGGGCTTTCGTGGTGACAAGAGCTTTGGCGATCTCAAAGGTATTTGGCAAGTTGAATCTGAAATCATTTTCACCAAAGCCTCAGATGCAACTGAGAAAACAAACTATTGGGCAACACGCGACACATTTGCGGGTGTTGAAGGTAGTTTCGGCACATTGAAATTCGGTAAATTTGATACACCGATGAAAGTTGCACGCGAAGCCGCTAACTTGTTCGGTGATCAGTTGGGCGACATGCGCAACATCACACGCGCAGGTGCGAAGTTTGATGAGCGTCCTAACAACATCATCCAATACCAATCACCCGACATGAGCGGTGTGCGTTTGACCGTGGCGTATGCTCCGCATGAAGGTGCAACAGCTGTCAACACAGGTGCAGTGGAAACAAACAATGCCATGAACAGCACTTCCATTTCCTACAACGGCGGTGATTTGGTTGCAGCATTGGCGTTCGAAAATTATGAAAAAGATGCAGCAAGCGGCAAACGCGATGCCACACGCATGGCTTTGTCTTACAAACTCAACAGCGATTTGAAGTTGGTCGGTTTCTACCAAGATGCCAAGTACATGAACGGCACAACCGACGAAGGCAGCAAAGTGACAGGTTTCGGCGCTGAATACCAGATCATTCCGAACCACACTGTCTTGCGCGCGCATGTGATGGACCGCAAGGCCAACAAAGCCAACGCAGATTCCAAGTTGACCGCCATCGGCATCGATCGCATCATCAACAAAGAGTTGCGCTTTTATGCCAACTATGCAGTGGCTACCAACGGCACAGCTGTCAAAGTTGCGCCCTGGGTGGAAGGTCGTTCAGCCAATATCGCACCTAGCGCCAATGGCAAAGACACGACTGGTATCTCATTGGGCATGCGCTACGACTTCTAAGTCTTAAACCACCTTGCTGCTTCCTCTTGAGGTAAGTAGCGAGGTGATCGATTTTCTCCAAGGTACTCACCTTTTCAAGCCACAAAATTTGTGGCTTTTTTTAGGGGCGCCAACGTGAGGGTGGAAAAACCAATCGAAAACTGGAGCCCTGCCCCAACACGCTAGAAATTGTCAATGCGCCCCCATGGCGTTGCATCACATGTTTGACAATCGCTAGTCCTAGACCCGTACCACCAGATTCACGCGAACGGCTGCGGTCGACGCGATAGAACCGTTCCGTCAATCGCGGCAAATGTTCAGCCGCAATACCAGCACCGGAGTCTTGAACCTCAATTTGTAAACTGCCGTCAGAAATACGTTGTGCAGACACTTGAATACGGCCATCGGCAGGCGTATAACGCACCGCGTTGCTCACCAAATTGGACAACGCACTTTGCAGCTCTCGTGTTTCGCCCAAAAGTACACTGTGGGTTAACGACTCATCCATCACAAATGCAATGGTTTGAACACGCCCCTCAGCAGACAAAGAGGCAGACAAGCCTTGGGCCTCTTGCTCGCAAGCTTTCATGAGTCGTGACAAAGGTAACTCATGATGAAGGCCTGGAATTGGGCTGCCCTCTAAACGAGAAAGCGTTAACAAGTCATCCACCAAGGTTTGCATGCGATGTGCTTGCGTCGCCATCAACGCCAAATAACGCTGTTGATCATCCGCTGTCAAATCCAGCGTTTGAAGTGTTTCAACAAAACCCGACAGCACAGTCAATGGCGTACGGATTTCATGCGAAACATTGGCAACAAAATCACGCCGCATGGCCTCCGCTTGCTCCACTAACGTGACATCGCGTGTTAACAAGAGTTGCTTTCCCTCACCGTAACGGTGACGCTGAACTGACACGCGCAATGGCCGATCACTGCGGCTGCCACGGCCTTCCATCACGACCGATTGGCTTGCGTCGCTCTGGGCCATGTAGGCGGTAAACACCGGATCACGCAACAAATTACCAATGCGT
>JACCDG010056260.1_pt1 | contig 22428 bp, 27 predicted proteins | sample 7442471 | NCBI WGS metagenome assembly JACCDG01 (sample SAMN15323444, study PRJNA562643) | freshwater metagenome | isolation source: river surface water | place: USA:Blue River Watershed | collected 2017-08-17 | reverse complement strand
GCCAACAGGCCACGAAGGGTGAGGTTTGTTGGAAATAGTAGGATTATCAAACGTCCCGTTACCGTTAACATACAACCTTACGTTTGTACCATCAAACACAAGCGCAACATGACTCCAAGTGTTTCTGCCGACCACTCCATAGCTACTAAGAAAACTCCAATCATTTAGTGAACCATTACCTATAAATGTTGTAAGTTCTTTAACTACAAACGGACAATACACAAAACTACTTCTCATTGACAATATGCCGCACCTGTCGGAAGTGCCGCTTGTTAAATACACCCAACACTCAAAAGTAAAAGGTTTTTTACCGCTCATATCTAAAGTTGACGTGCTATTTATTCTCAAATAATTTCCACTTGTTACGCGCAGCGAACCCGCACCAAACTTGCTTTGCGCTGTAGAAATTGTTGGGCTGCCTACAACCGTTATGGCATGATTATTCGCAACATCAGCAAAACTGCTTGTCGTTGTAAATGGCATCAGTATTTTTGTGCTTGCAGGGATGGCAGGTATAGCAGGAGCAACCATGAATGGATTAATTAACATCATGTTCGTGTACCAATCAATACCACTTTCAATCCTTTAGCAGTACCATCACCAATTTGGTCAATATCAATCGTAATTTCAGCGTCATCTGCTAATGCTGTATCGCTAATAACTGCTGCGGCTGCTGCTGTCGTTGATGTTTTTTCGGTGTTATCAATCGTGAGCTTTGTTGATAAAATCGTTGTTCCGCTTTCGTTAATATCAACAGTAAAAATAGAGCCGCTTGTCTGTGCTGTTGTCAAAGAAGCTCTGACGGAGCTAACAGTGAAAGCATAAGGCATACGGAATGTCACCTTACTTGTGCCTGTTGTTAGTGCTGTACTTTCATCACTGGCAGCTAAAATTATCGACTCGCCCCTATTGCTGAAAGTTTTAATAGCACTAAGCAAGGCTTTAACATTGCCACCGCTTTGAACTAACTCTACATATTCTGTCCCTGCCAGTGTACCGTTTGCGCCTAAATCGCTAATTTTCTTGTCTGTCATATCATCCCTCTAATAGTCTGTAGCTGCCATCTTCTAATAGTCTTGTGCTGCTGTCCTCTAATAACCTCAAACCACTTCCGCCCAAGTATTCAATCTCATAGCTGACACAAATAGGCAAAGGAATTATACTTCCAATACTACTCAAACCCCTCAAGAAATACTCTTGTAGTGTTGTTAGCGTAGCGTAGTGTGTAATCTTTAAATGTGCGTTACCCATTTCTACTATGCTGCTGTCTGTTCTACTAACAATGTAATTAACAGCATCAATAACACCTTGAGGGGTTGTATTTGAAATGTTAGCAACAATCCTAGCTTTAATGATAAAACGGTAAGTATCATCATCTACTTCAAATGAAGCACCCTCACTATCAGAGATTGATTTCCAAGTTCCACCTAAAGCTGAATCATACAAGCTACCAAATGTTTGTGCTTCTGTTGCCCCATCAAAACCAAAGAAGGGGAACAACGAGAAGTCAACTAACACTCTTGGTTGACCAACAATAGCCCCAATCATATCTAGCTGACTACCTACCGCAGTCTCTAAGCTTCTAAGGCCAATCAAGTCTTGAAGCATATCTTGTATTTCAGTAATTTCTGTGATAAAGATATTGATATGGGCATCAAAGATTGGTTTGTTTTTGAATTGTTGTGTATATCTGCTTCTAGCTTGTGTAAGGTAATCTACTTCTGTTATACTGCCCATGAAGCCTCCTTACACAAACGATACTAAGATATTAGAAGCTGATATGTTGACAATCTCGTTATAATCAACAGATATGTTGCTTGTACCAACAGGTGAAGCACTTGTGCCAATTGTCATACCACTGACATAGAAGCCACCTGTTGCACCGTTAATTGGTGTGTACAATCTACTGTACAAAACATCCTCACCAATGCCAAGTGTACTTAAATAGTCCACTAAAGCTGTACTGATTAAATCTTCGCCGTCTGTAGGGAATGAGCTATCAACAGATATGGTTAAAGAGATGTAAATTGGTAAGTCTGTTGGCCTATCAAACGATATATCGTGTAATATGCCTTGACTGTCCGCTACACCTGTTGTCACTGTGCCGTAACTCAAGATACCTGCGGGTTTATTATTCCAAATTGCTTGTGCAATCTCTGTTGTAATACCCCCTAAAACAATAGGGTAGAAGCTGTGTGCTGGAACGGGAGGTGATACGAAAGCCGTATCAGTTTCATTCTCGTAGATAACAACTTGCTTAACACCATCTAATTTTAGTATTGCTGCATAGATAGCTTCGTAAGTGTTACTACCATCTTGAAATTTAGCTTGTAAGAAGCGTAATCTTAGTTCGGCATCAGTTTCAACGACTTTACCTGCAATAGCAGCGAATGGGTTTGTTACTGTGTCCCAACCAACTAAAGGTGACTGAATTGTTTCAATTGTGTTAGCATCTTGTAAATTAACGCCTGTCTCTGTACAAGTAGCTAAGGTTTGTTTCTTAGCTTTGTTAATCGTAAATTGTGTTGCTACAAAGTCACAAGCATAGTCTTGGTTTGTTACTTGAACAAGCAAATCAGCACCTACCAATGTTGCTTCAATATAAGTAGAATGTGAGGCATTAACAACAGCCATCAATCCGTTGACAATACTAGAAGTAGTAGCACTAACACCGCTAGTGTAAGTAACAGTAACGGGATTAGGATTGCTACCAAGAACCTTATAGGTAAAAGAATAAACCGTACTGTCGGCCACAGTTGTAGGTGTGATTTGGATTGCTGTTGCACCTGTTTCATTTAGAACTACATCCTCCTGAAATTCAAACACCTTGTTTGTGTTGGCACTACGAACATAGCTACCATCAGGAATTGTTACACCATAAGTTCCGTAGCTAACTAACAGTGCTTGCGAGGCTGTAGCTGTATTACGAATAACTCCACCTAATGCACACAACTCTTCTAACGAAACACCTGTTGCTTGGTTAATATCAAACGAACTATACACTTGCTGACTTGTTTCCCAAAGCTCTGCTAGAGGTTCAGCAATAATCTTAATCCACCTTCCTAGTACACTATTGTCTGTTGTATCTAGTACATCACCGCCTGTTAAGAAGCCACTAAACTCTGTATTAGCACTTGCTTTAAGAGAGGAAATAATATCTGTTAATCGTTTAACACTAAAACCTGTCGTGCTTAATCCTGCCATATCCCTCTCCTTGTTTTACACACCAATTGTTGCAGTCAGAGTGGAATAGAAACCGTCAACGGTTCTCACTGTAAACTGAATTGTAATCTTTCTTGTTGTCTTATCGACTACGCTACTGTAAGCTGTAATCTGCAACACTTCTTGTTCTTTTAATATCTCAGCTTGAATGATTGCATCAACAGCAGCTTTAGACCTATTCTTACCAGCAATTTGATTGAAGTAGTCAATACCGATAGTTCCGTCTAAAAACCACTCACCTTTGAATGTTTGTAATCTAATCTTCAAGCGTTGAGCCAAGTTTTCAGATGTTGTGGTGGTGAATGTTGGTGTTGTAATCGTGTTTGTTGTTGAGAGTAGGACATCCCCTGTCTCATCGTTTAGTTTGATGTCCATTGCTATTTATAGCCCTCTCTTTAAGGTGTTGGAAGTGTTATCGAACACTCTTGAAACTCAGAAGCTTTCTTATTAATAGCTGCTATAAGGTCGGTGATAGCAACAGTTCTAGCAACTATTTGTGTTGGGTAGGTGATAGCTGGTTTAGCTAATGGTGTTATAAGATTTGTAATTAGCCCTTGTATCCATTCAATTACCTCTGACGGAGTTGTAGGGGCTGTTAAAAGTCCAGCCAATGCTAGTGCCTTTGTGTACTGTGCCGTAATTGCTGCTGTCTCTGCATTCAAAGATGCAATTATCTCTGCCCCTACTTGTTGTAATTGTTCGCAAGATTTTACACTTTCAATCCGTTCAGTCATACTCTCGTATTGAGAAGTGTTTATAATACTGCTGCCTTGAGGATTCATATTACCGCCTAAAATATATTTGTTATAATTCCGTCTGACACTGTAACTACTTGACCTAGTGGGGTTGTGAAGCTGCCCGTAGCTCCTGTACCCACCACCAAACCACCACCAGTTCTCAAACTAGCAGACACTTTCGTGTGTTTGCTCATCACCCATGTCTCACCAGAGGATGTCAACCTAAACTCACACTCGTTAACACTTCCAATATTGTGTGTCATCACCATGTCATCAACACTGTGAAATAAAGTGCGCGTATCGGGGTTGTTAATTGATTTTGAGAATGGATTTACGCAAGGGATAGCAATAGCATCTCTTTTATCAAAGCTACGCATATCAATCGGGTCATGTGCTGACGTAGCTCCACTCTTAAATACATCCAACCCTTTCTGGCTGAATACAAGAAGAACATTATCCCCTTGATTGATTGGGAAAGTTAAAGCTGAGGTTGACGAGCTAGGGAACTGGACGGGGACGGAAAGGATTTCAGGATATTCCAATATCTCACCGTCAATGTACTTCTTATTAACTACAGGTTGTACGTCAATGCGGCACTCATTAAGCTTACTGACATTAGTAACTTCCGCTACCATAGTCACATAAATATCAGACAATCTAAAATCAATCTGAGAATTTAATATCGTTTCTAAGCTGTTTTCCATTATACTAAATCCTTGACGTTATCGCCCCATATTTGCATAAACCACTCTCCACCTCTTGTATCACCACTATACTTAATAGTTCTAACGCGGTAGTAGCCGCTAAGTTTAGTTTTAGTGCTATCAAGGCGTATTATGCTGTTAGGTTTAACAGAGGGGTTTAGCAAGGCTTTCAATTCAATGTTTGACCGTTGAATCTTTCTTGTTGTTTGTTTACGAGGCTTGCCACTTTTGGTTGGCTTTAGTTCCTCTGTAATATCTACTTCATTGTCATTTAATGGCTGTTCAATAGCTTGTGACACATCTTCTGTATGTGTGTATGGTATATCAAGTAAACCACTCTCTTGTGATAACACGATAGCTGTTTCAACATTCTTGTTAGGCGATACACTTCGTTTATCTTTAACTGTAAGCTTGCCTTCTAGTATTGACCACTCTAAGTCGTTTGGTTTACACAAGTCATCTAGGATTTGTTTTAGTGTTCCAGTTGCAGGATAGCCATAAGGAAGTGTTCTGTCTGTATTGCCAGTGGCAATCACATCAACTTCTAGGTTATTATTCTCTGCAATGTTCTGAATAACAAAACCAATAGTTACACCTTCGGGGTAGGTCTTGTGAACCTTTGTTCCATTGAGTATCTTAAAGCCATCAGCAATCTTGAAAGTAGTCTCTGTATCAACACCAACTTTCTTAGTCATAATCTGTACAACATCACCTTTCAGTAATTGCTGTATGCTACCAACATAGCCAACAGCCAGTGTGGCACTCAAGGCCATTTGTTTGTCGCTAAACTTGTCTAATGTGGTTTGAGCTAGGTTATAAACCTTCACTTCTGCTGAGTTGTTTTTATTTGCGTGGTCAACATTTTGTTGAATGTCGAAAGACAAGCGTAATTCTGTTATTGTGAATAGCTTGCCTTTGTCGCGGTCATATAAAGTGAGAACATAATCTCTTTGAAATTGATACATTCTCACCTCTTATCAGAAAGTAATCTTATAGACAAGAAAGTAATAATCTCGCCAGTTCTTCATTGTATCTTCTGTTTCAACAAGCCCATCATCCAGTGGGTACAAAACAAACCTACCATACAAAGAGTTATTAAGCATCGAGTGGTTTAAGGGGAAGTCAGTTAATGTGTTAACAGCCAACCCTTCAAACACAACAGTACCATTTGTCTTTATTAACGTGGCGTGGTATCTTTTTGTCTTGTCGTTCCAAACAAAAGACATATTTACAGATTGGTTATCTAGGGTGAGATTCACACTGAAATATGCCTTGTTGTATATCTCTATGTTTCTAAAAATAGTGGTTGTAGTGTCCGACATTACTTCGTCTCCTCTACATATAAAGATTCTAGGTATTTTTCAGCTTTAGCTACTGCTGCCTTCCCCGTAACTGTTGGTAAGTTATTATTAAGCTGTCGTGTCAGCAGCTTCTTAGCATTTGCCAAATCCCTTGTTGCTTCTGTTTTTGCCAGAGTTTTGTCTAGGTCGCTTTTGACAACCAGTGTTGGCTCGCTACCAAGTAGTTTGCATTGTTCTTTCCAAGCAGGGAGTTCAGTCGGATAAGGGATTGGCCTATTTTCAGTGACAACCCCAGAGGCTGTCGTATAGGTAGCATCAAATGTTGCTTTACCTGCTACAATCGTTAGAGTTCCATCTCTACCCTCGTAAGTGTAAGGCTTTCTAAATGTCTTTCCCAAACAGGAGTCCCCTGCACCAGTATCAGCTTTTCCAGCCGCCATATCAGCAACCTTGTCCCCTTGTAACTTAGGAATCTTGCTTGTATTAACTTCTTCTACTTTTACTTGTACAACATTAATCTTTTCAAAAGTCATTTCAGGATAGACGGCGTACCCTGTATTCTCATCCTCTTTAAAAGAGAGGGATGTAAGGATACAATTAGTGTGTTGTACTAATTCACCGCTGTCAGGATATTCTAAGATTGTAACTAACAAGGAGTTTTTACGAATATCAATCAAACGTCTTTTGATGTATTCTGCGCGTTGCTTGTCTGGTACATCTATTAGCCCACTGTCTAGTAACCCATTAGTGAACCTAGATGTAGATTCGCTTCTACTTGCATCAGGAAACCCTGACTTACCTAAAGATACATCCTCTAAAGCTAAGTCTTTACTTGGATTGAGGAAGTCGTAATCACTAACAACACCACTAACTTTGAACTTGTCATTGTCAGATGTAACGTGGTCAGTGATTGTACTACCACTTTCAATTGGGTGGGAAGATACACCACCTGTGTAAGATTCATCAAAAGATGTGACACAACTAAGTGTAATAATGTCTGAGCTTGCTTGTTCCTTTATTACAATAATCATGTCACTTCCTTTTATAAATCAGCTTGTGTATGCTGTGTAATCACTTAGGGCTTTGTAAACTGAGTTGCCTAAAGAGATTGAGAAACCCTTAACATCCCCGCTACCAAGCATATTAGCCTCTGCTGGACTAAGTTGCGGGAGTGTAATGTGTACAGCTATGTTAGGTGTCTCTTTGTTGTAGTTTAAGTAGCTTGCTTTGTTGTCTACACTACTTTTAAACTTATCTTTAAGTACCTCTGGGTTTGGAACTAGCTTTCTAAGCTCTGTTTCCGTGTTAGCGGGTGTTCTATCACCATTCTCGTCATACCTGCCGTGGTCTTGAAAGCTTGGTAGAAAATCATACTTACTTGCCCACTCTGCAAATTGCAAATTGATAGAGGCTATACCGTTTTCCATCTTAGCGAACATTAAATCTACCCACGCGATTAATTCTATAATCCAACTATTAGATATATCCTCGCCACTTAAACTATCTACCAAGATAGAAACAGACTCTAAAGCTGTAAGCATTAAAGCTATGGGGCGAATAATTGCTGCAACACGCAACATCAGAACACTTAAACTCGTCCAAGCTGCATGAGCATATAAGGCAGCATTACCGAAAGCCACCCAAGTAGAGGTGAACAAGAAAGTCATACCAATAACTGCTGCGGCAATAGTGGTAGCAAACAACGTGTTAAAGGTTAACACCGCTTCTGTGAGGAATAGATACAGGTTTTTAATACTGTGCATCAACCCTTTAATAGCTTTAGCAGCTATAGGAACGGCCTCACTACCAATAGTAAACATTACAGCTAATAGATGGTCTAAGCCACCTTTCATTACAATAACACTAAACTCTTTCAGGCTGTTGTTAAACCTAATTTGAGCTACTTGGCTGTTCTTCAAAGCCTCTTCGTAAGCACCACCAGTGTTAGCAATATCAGTTAATTTCTTAGCAACTTCGGGTAAATCTTTAGAGGGGTCTAACAAACCTCTTTTCATTACATCATCAAACGATGTAAACTTATCCCCTAATCGCTCTTTAGCAACTTCTGTTAACAGTTTGATAAATGGCGTTACCCGTTGACCCATCTGCAACCGAGCTTCTTGGGCTTGAATCTTATCTTTACCAAACATCTGTTGAATAGCTAAGTTAGCTAATCGTTGGTCATCTGTTGTCATGTGAACAGCAGTGTAGTATTTGTTAAAGCCTTTGAACATCTCTTGCATTGCTTCGGGGGACATTTTTTCTTTAGCTGTAACAACAATGTTAGCGAAAGCATTACCTGTAGTGATAAGGTCTAAACCCATCTCTTGTGACATATCACGAACAAACTTCATGTTTCTAGCAAATTCATAAGATGAGCCGCTAACAGCTTTCATCTTTAATTCCATTGCCATCACTTCACGACCTGCTGTGATAAGCTCACGGAAAGCATAGCCACCGCCAAGCATACCACCAATACCCATACCCATTGGTAACATAGGTTTAAGGAAGGACATTATACCCGCACCAGCAAGCATACCGCCCATTCCTCCACCTGCGCCACTTGGAGGATGAGGTGCGCCACCGCCTGCGCCAGAACCGCCATTGCCACCACCTCTAAACCCACCACCTACTCGCGGTAGGGGAGAACCAGCAGCACCTCTTAAACGCTCTAATAGAAGCACTACGGGCATAAGGGCAGTTGCGTAGCTATTGAGGGCTACAATGTTTGAGTTAAGCCGTTTTTCAAAGTTTGATAATTTGATTTGTGATTTAGAAGCTTCTTGAGCCACTTGATGAAGGACACCGTTAGACGCTTGCATTACTTTCACATAAGCTCTAGCTGCGGCTGCAATTGACTTCCGCCAAGATTGCATGGATTTTGCATCGAAGCTGTGCTGCATCTTCCCGAAGGAATCGAGCATACTTTTCAGTGCTTTAGCTGTAGCTGCAACAAGGGCTAAAGTGCCACCCATTTCCTTCTTGACTAGCTCCATTTCTTTACGAAATGCAACTAGCCCTGAACTATCCACCCGAAATTGCATATCTGCAAAAAATGTTGCTATGGCTGACATAACCCCTCCTTATTATGAAAGGCTATCAGCCTATTTATTCCCTTTCGGTTGCGTGTCTATCCTAATAGCATCCTGTAGTTCAAGAAGCTCCATCATATCATACACATCTTCTAAGCCGTATACAGTTTGTAATTCGTGCAGCGTAGCCAGCTTTGTTTCACTTGTCAGTATTCTAAATATTTCGCTAGGTTGTTTAAACTCTGCATCTATTTGCTTAGACAAATGAGAGGAAAGTTTAGCACCTCCCTCATCTTCCGTTACGCGCCTACGGAATCGCTGACAATAAAAACATCAAGGAAATTCATCTTGATAATTGCAAACAACAGTTTATACAATGTACCTAAGTTGCCACTAAACTCATTGTCAAACTGAATAGCCATAGTCCCTTTAGTAGCACCATAAGCAATCAAGTTCTTAGCTAAATCAACAATGTTCACCTTCTCAACATCTTCAATCAGCGTATCAACAATTTTTTTCATTACTTCGCCTTCTAACTTGGCGATAGCATCAGGCGTCTTAGCACTACCGTCATTCCCCTCAAAGAATGCCACGAGGCTGCGCCCAATAAGCTTCATTATTTGAGGCTGTAGACTCAATGCTCTCGTAGCTACAATCGTATTGATTGTATATTCAACGCCATTGATTTCTGTACGTTCTTGCTTAATCATAATTCCCTCTCTCTGTTATTCTAAACGATTAAATCTACTACACCACCAATAGCGGTTGGATTTACCCTAAATGTCCACACACGGTTTACAAGCTCTTCTTGTTGTTCTAAATCCGAAGCTGTTTCTATATAACCAATGCTTCGTAAATGAACAACACCACCACTACCTAAAATCAATATATCAACAAAACTATCTACTGCATTTTCACTTGCGTTTGATAACTGTTGTAAATAAACATTCGTAATGGATGTTTGTAATAATGTCACTGTAACAGTGAATGGCTTGCGCCTTGTTCTTATTCTTGTAGAGTAGGCTTCACTAATACCGTTAATGGTTTTAGATATTGCGTCTCCACGTTTTGTATTTATACTAACAACACCTTGACAGGTATGCCCTGCAATTGTTATTGAGTTTTGGGATGGGTCGTATACAGTGAGACTCATACTAACCCCCCGATAATTCCTGTTACACCTTCTGCAATTGCACCAATACCTGCTAGTTCTGCTAAGAGGTCATCCTCGCCATTCCCTGCTATTGAGTTGGTAGCGTTTAGACATTTAATTGTCCATACACGGCTTTCCATTCCTGCACTGTAAACTACATCAGGTTCTGTATCTAACCAAACGTCAGCCGCAAAGAATACGCTATTCCCTGAACCATCTTTGATAATAAACGGAAGTTTAGAAATGACGTTGCTGACAACAGTTTTAATTCCTGATAAGCTGCTAAGACCGCTAAATGGACTCGTTGAATCAAACTTTGTTAAAGATTTTAACATTAGCTTTTGTAAGCTGTGTAGGAATTGGTTTGAGTCGCTAGTCTGGGCAAGTGTTAGGGTTACTGTATAGGCTGAGAAGCGTTGCATAGATAAGGCCACTTTTCCGTCCATGCTTCTCTGGTGAGAGAATATTGGTGTCTCACGTTTTATAGATATGAAACTGCCATCAGTGAAACCCGTTATATGTTTCAAGCCATAGACGACACTTACGTCACTTGGGCTGTATGTAGATACGGTCAAAAGCCTCTCCTTATTAGTTGAGGCTAGTCGCCTACTTTAATCTGTTATCTCTACTGTGTAGTTTAGTAAAGCTTGGTATGCGCGAGGGTCAAGTTGTGTACGGTATTCACTAGCAACTTCTTTTATTAAAGCTTCTTTGAAGGTTTTGTATGCTAAGAAGGCTTGTTCTGGTGTTTTATAGCTACCTAAGTGTTTTAAAACACCGTCACCGCTTTGGCAACTAGCTTTAAAGTTTAGGTGTTTTATATCCCAACTAACCCCAACAGGATAAATACCGCGAGATGCTTTGCAGCTAACAACCATTGTGTTTAATCTGTGAGGTACAAATACACAAACATCTTCACCATAAACTTTATTACCTTTAGCGAGTAAATCTTTATCAAGATGCCAGCTTTTACCCCTCTCATCCTGAGTATCAAAACCTTTCTGTTCTTGACACCATTTGTAAAAGTTTGGGTAATACTTGAAGCTTTCTGAAACAGTGCAATTAGTATAAGTCGGGCATTTAATCCAATATTTACTGGTACATCTGCGAAGCATTTCAACCCACAATTTATACTCCCTTAAAACTTTGTTGTTTACTTGAGTAGGGCAAATTATACCTTTTTCACCGATGCCTTGTACTAATATACTAGACTTATTCACAATTAACCTCCAACACAAAACCGTATGTTACTACAATAATATGTTGGAGTCAACTACTTATCATGCAATCCAATCAGCCGCAACTGTACCGCCTAGTGCTTCAATTGTAGCCACATCTTCTGCTGATACTTTGCCGTTACCGCCAATAATGCTTGTCATTTCAGCAGCTTGAATAACCCACTCACGCATTTGCATACTAGAGCCGAAAGCACTGTTTGGAACTTTGGAAATCCATGCTTCTATGCTGTGGTATACTGATCTGCCGCTTGCGTCCTTAACAGTAACGGAGAATAGGCCGCTACTATTCCTAGCGGCTGCATCATTTCTTTGAAGTAAGTCCAAAACATCGTTGCTTACAGAAGTCTGTGCAAGACTCAGTGTAATCATACCGCTTTTGTCTGACTTATAAACGCGGCTTGTTTTGTTATCAATGCCAACGTGTTTTTCGTAGCTGTCGCTTCCACGTTCTACAGTAATGTTGCTGTCCTCAGAGTAGCCTGAAACAACGTGTGTGAAACCTGCTTGACTGATTACGACAGTCACGTCTGTTGGTGACAGTGTAGCCACGCGAGATGTACCCATGCTTTATTCTCCTTATGCGTACACAGTACCAGAAATTGTTGTAGCCCGAATAGCACCAGCTAATCTTGCTGTGAATGTTACATCAGGTAATGTACGAGTTGCGCGTTGTGCTGAACTCAAGTTCAATATATTAGGCACAGTTACAACTGGCGCAGGGTCGGCAGCGAGTCCACCCACTTGAATACCCTCAGCCATAACCGAACGCATACTGCCTTCAATAGCTGCTGCACCTGCGGACGTGTAGCCAACCTTGCGAGTGTTAACTAACAATGCCCACACACTTTCCTGTATTCTTGACTTCAACCAATCTACAAAAATAGATTCATCAATCCAACCACCATCAGCACACTTACCGCCAATCACCACATCAACGCTACCCACATTTTCATAGGTAGCACCATTCTTACCATGAATGTAGCTAATCTCATCGGGTGTTAATGTATCAACTGTTAAGCCGACAATAGTTTTCTGTTCCCAAATGTTGCTACCAGCTTGTTCAGGTGCAAAGCGACCAACCAAACCACATTCAGCATAAGAGGTAGCCATACCACTATAAATGTAAGCTGTATGTGTATAACTCAATGCCTTAACTAAACTGAAAATGTCAGTAGTAGCGGAGGTTTTAATATCACTAGCTGCACTAGAGAATACATAGAACTTAGGCGATGTAGCTTTGATACCTTCAATATAGGCTGCAACAGCTAATACAGTGGCATCAACGTGTGTGTCAATAGATAACATATACCATTGGTCTTTAACAGCACGAACGGCAGGAATAGTTGCCGACACCCAATCCTCTACAGAGGCAGCATTGACAGCAACTAAATTAGCTGTATAATTTGCAATACTAGAAGCGTCACCAGAAGGTGTTAAAATTAACGTATTGCTGCCTGTTGCAACAATACCACTAGCACCAGCTGTAGGAATATTTGCTGCTGTTAAAGCTGCTTTCAAACCTGTTATAATTTCTGCTGCTGTAGCTGTGCCATCAGATGTAAAAGTGATTAATGTACCATTAGCCTTGAAGCTATAGACTGTTGTATCTGCAACTGTAGGTGTAATCGTTACACTTGGTACTAACCGACGACCAACTACAATTTTACTTGGTGCAACTGCTTGACCGAAGTACAGTGTAGCTGCTTTATATACAGCAGAAGTAGTAGCGAATCCTGCTGATAAAATGTCAGCTAATGAGGTGTATTCTTTAGCGCGTTCAGCGAAAATTGTGTGTTCTGCAATGAAGCAAGGGATTGAAAAAGAAGCTCGTTGAATTGTACGAGTTTCCCGTGTAATGGTAACATCGACGATGTTATTTAATGTTGTCATGCTGACTCCTTGTTATGGTATAGCAACATCTATGACAATCTCACCCGATGTTGTGTTGGCTTCTGTTAGAGTTCCCTCTATGTTTGTTTCATCAATAGTGTCATCTACTAATGTTATTGTATGTGTGTATCCAAACGTAATATCAATCCCTGTTATAGAGAAGATATTATTATCTCTCATCACTGGTACTTGAACCAACTTACCAATTTTGATAACACTTAACCCGTTATCAGCAAATTTAAGACGAGTGTTTGCAAACCTCATCAACCCTTCAAATGTTTTAGCAATGTTTGGTGCGTTTGTATCACTACCGCCACTTTGTTTGTTCTTACCGATAAAGGCAAAACGTACAGTTGTTTGGTAGGGGATAGACAGGGTTTGAACTCTTGTAGTTGCATTCACCCATAAAGACTCTGTAGCTGAACTGATAGCGTCATCTGTTAATACAGTGATTTCACAGTAGGGGGTTTGAGGCTCAACACCATTGTTATTTGATAAAACAGGTGTAGCACCTAAACTTAAAGATTCAAAAGCCAGTATCACACTATCTTCAACAGAGGTGTAAGATGAATTACTTACTGTAGTCATCCATTCACCTCGTCTCTTAGTGCTATTACCATCGTATGATTTAGGACACCCATTTCATAAGTGTATAGCTCAGACACTTCGTACCATTCACTATGCCAAGAGATTTTATCACCTTTTAATAAAGCTGTTCCCTCTTGTGTCATCTTTAGCGTTGTGGTTGTGAACACCTTAATAGCTTTGTGACCTTTATCACCTTCGGCTGCTGTTGTGTTGTAGTTCTTAACTGTGTGTGGCTGAATGTTGGCTGTAATTGTAAATGTTGAATCAACACCAGCCACCCATCTACCATGTGACAAACTCCCTGCCGCCACTCTCTTTACTGTTGCTGTTGTGCTTCCTACAGAGAGGAACATTGGTGTTAGCATTATGCCCTCCCTTTACCTGACGCACCTGTAGCTTTTCTAACTTTTCTAACTGCTTGGCTTGATAAATCTAATGTACCGTCACCATAGGTTTCTAACCGTTCAACAGTTCCGCCACCTACGTTACCAATCTTCTCTTTGTTCTTACCGTAAGCTTTGCGGCTATAAATCATCCATTGAATTTTGTTTCGTAGTTGACCTGTTTCTTGTAATATCTTATCATGCCCTTTAGCGTTGATAGTCGATTGTGCAAGAGGAGTGAAGTTACCATCATCAATTGATTTCTGTACAACACGACACATGAATTTAGCTAGGGTTGATAAACGATGTTGGAAAGCATTTTGAATTGAATCTTTGCTTCTGCCTGTAGCTGCTAGGCCATATACAAACGGTGCGAAGTTCTTACAAACTTGTGCGGCTATTGGGAACGTATCTGTAAAGAAAGGGCGACGAGGATAATTACCTTGTCCCATACCTAGTCTGTATTCGTGCCATAAGGCTAACACAGCAATTGGCAATCCATTTCTAGTATCTTTACCACCTCTACCACTAGCATCATACTTGCTATCGAAGTAGCCCCATCTGACACTCTTAGCTGCGACATCTTGAAACCTTTTCTCTAATAGGTCTAAAGCTTTCAAGTCTGTCTTAATCATATTCTCATACTTATTGCCCCGCTTCATTTAACACCTCACAGGGTTTGAGAATCAGTGGCAACGAATACGGTTTTGTTTAAGTAAGATGGAGTACCATCGGTGCAGCCCATATAGAAGGGTTTATCTACCGCATCTGTATCAGATGCTCTAGTATCCATATCTGTACGAGAGATACCGCCAGCAAAAGGCATAGCCGTGATAGAGTCGATAGATGGGTTTGTTATTGCTAATTTGACTGCATCTAAGTAGTTGCGGAAGTAGTCCGAACCCCACACCTCAATTTGACCTGCCTTCTCGTGTGTATAACGTGAAAGGGCGAATAGCAATACGGTGAATAAATCTCTTGTTGCTCGTCTTTCGTTCTGTTCGTTTTTATTGTAATAATAGGTATAAGTTTCGTCGTCTAGTATTTCTACTGAGTGAATGTCACCTACATTTAGACGCAATCTGTCTGTTATTGATGTTGCTGGACTGTTGGTATATGCCACGCTAAGTATCCCCTTATTTGTGGCTTAACTTCGTTAGCCTTGTTAGTCGTCTATATTCACTTCGTATTCTAGTAGGGCTTTGTAGGCTCTTGGGTCGATGACATCTTTGTACTGTTCAGCTACTTGTTTTATGTAGGCCTCTTTGGCTTTCTTGTATGCTTGAAATGCTTCCATCTCAGTAGTGAATCTTCCAAGATTAAAGGTCTGTCTCACACCACGACTACACTTAGCAACAAACTTATCTCTTGATTTATCAAAAGAGACTCCTATTGCGTAATCACCTCTACAAGAGTTTTTGGTTATAAGCAGTTGATTTACTGCTTTAGGGACGAATACACAAGTATCTTCACTGTAAATTTTATTACCTTTAACTAGAATGTCTTTATCTAAAGCAAAACCTTTAATTCCAAAACCAACCTGTGTTTGACACCATTCATAAAAGTAATCAAAACTTTTGAAGTTTTCTGAAACTGTGCAGCCTTCGTAACTAGGAAGTAAGTGCCTTTCTTTTTCACTATAGCATCTGCGAAGCATAGCTTTCCACAACTGATACTCAGGTCTATGTTTCCCTGATATACTAGATGTATATTTTCTAGCCCCAACACCAACACCGTATAATAAATTACCGTTTGATTTTCCGCACATACTTGTTCCCCTTATTTGTTTAAGAGGTAGTGTACCACTATTATTTTTGTCTTTCTACTCTTATTTAATTATTAATGAAGCCCTTGTTACAGGGCTTCAATCTGCATCTTAGTTAGATGTGTACAAACGCACAATTAATTGTGGTTTCTTACATACATGAACTAAGTTAGCTTCCGACTCAAAGCTAATGCCATTACCTTTCGGGTCGTTGTACTGGAATACATAAGCTTCCATACCGACTGTGTTAACCAAGTCCATTTTCAATGCAGGGGCAGCGAAAGAACTGAACACATTTGTTAAGCCTGTTGGAACAAGTCTTGCCTCACCTGACGGAACATAACGTGTGCCATCTGGCTTCAAGCCGCGATACTCAATAAAGCGAACACCACCATGATAGAACTCACGAGTACCTTTAGGCAAGTCACCATCTAAACGCATACGCAACGGCTCTTGCGTAGAACTGTAGTATTGGTACGCTGCCTGTACTTTAGGGTGTTTGATTAAGTTAGCAAAGAACTCAGGAGAGCAGATTGCAACAAAACCAGTGATAGTATCAGTACCATCGAAACGATTATCGGTGATGTAAGCAATACCTTGCTCGATAACACCAATAATGTCGGTAGTAGATGTGCCAAAAGTAAAGTCAATTTCTTTACGGGTTACAGCAAAATCTGTGTAGTAGTTAACCGAAACTGTACCAGACGGAGCGTATATCGAACCATCTTCTAACAACTTAGCGCGAGCAATCTCTTGTAAGCCTAAGTGTGCGCGACGAATACGGTTAAGCTCACGCGCTACAGCAGCAGCTACAGTGTCAGCTTGGTCATTACTCCCGTAAGCAGTTTTACCTTGAATCTGTTCAGGGCTGATAAAACCGTCTAAAGGGTAATGTGGAATTGGGTAAGAACGTAATTTACGAACTGCATCCTTAGTGTACACGTTACGTTGACCGCGAACTTGGTCAACCATAACGGCTGTGTTTTCAATAATATCTTCAAAAGATACAGTGTTAGTTGTAACACCTTGTACTTCACCAAAGATTCCTAACCGACCAATCACGTCCCATGAATTTGGAATAGATAACAATTCAGTGGTACGGTCAATAACTTCAAAGCTATTGGTATAACTACGAACAATCGCCATTTATAATTCTCCTTAATTATGCTACGACAGGGAACGAGCCGATTTGACTACGGCAAATAATACCGATAGCTTCGAGTTCACTGTACATTTTTGTTTTTTCTGCCGTAGTGTCAATTGACGCACCGTAAGTCAGAGTCTCTTTACCAACAATAGCTGCACCACGAACTAACGCGATAACAGAAGTATCAGTAGTAGCTGCAATTGTAGATGTACCGAAGCTACCATCGTTTGCAGAGATATAGATTGCGCGAGCAATGTTGCTACCATCAGTAGCGGTTGCTTCAACTTTCTTATATTTATAATCACCAACCACTTCAACAGTCCAGCTATCGCCAACTACGAAGTCAGCAGCACCGTCAGCTAATGTGAAAGCGATTTGGTTAGAGTAAGCTACTGCTACAGTACCGTTACCAATTACAGCACCAGATGGGTCTGAGACAGTGAAGTCACCAGCATTAGACGCTGCTTTGATAATGCGAATGGTGTATGTACCACGTTGCGCTTTACCAGTTGAAGTTACAGTGCCGATCGCACCATTACCAGTATTTGTACCTGCTGTAGCTGTTACAGAGGTTGCTACGAAGTATTTACCTAACACTGTACCAACAGGGTAGGATGTAGAGCTACCTTCGTATGCTGTTACTACATCGCGGCAAATGCCAACGCTTGCTTCTTGCTCATATTTAACAACAGCGTTAAAACGTGTTGCCTCAGTTGCGACTAAACTCATTTATTAATCTCCTTAGATTACTGTTTTGGAATGTATTTGGCTTTAAGGATTTCAGCTACTTTGTCAACAGGTTCATCTGCTTGACTTCCGCCTACACCTTTTTCTTTCAAAGCTTCGGCTTCTAAATCCGCACTGCTTTTAAAGGACTTAATAACAGTAGCGAATGAAACATCATCTAACGGGGATAATGATTTAAACAATTCTGCTGCTTCTTCTTTTGGCTTTACAGCCTCTAACTGCGCTAAACGAGCTTTCTGTACGTTAGCTAATTTCTCAGCCTTCATTACCTCAACTTCATCTTTAGCTTTCTGAACGTCAGCTAATGCTAATGCTAATGCACTGTCACTTGCCTCTTTTGCTTTTTGTAATTCAGCTAATTGGACTTGAACAACGCTCAATTCGTCTTTAGCCTTTTGTACTTCCTTATCCACAGGAGTCTCCTTTTTACTTTGTTTTACTGGATTTCCAATCGTTTTGGATTTCTCAAGATAAGTTTCAAACTTAGCTTGTGTACTCCTAATGGACAGTAAGGAAGCTACATTCAAATCTTGAATGGTTTCTTTACCATCTTTCACAGACTTTAAAATCTCTACTGAGTTAATAAAATCTTGTTTCTCTTTCTCACACTCTGCTTTATAATCTTCCCAAGACATATCGCTCTTTTCTTGTTCAGACATATCATCTTCGTCTTTGAAGCCTAAGATTGCTGTCAGCACTTCGGCATCATAACTGTAGATATTGAAGAACTTCTCTAAGAAGTCATCAAAAGGTAGTGTCACCTTAACCATTGTAGCTTTTTCAATATCGGCATCTAAAATGTCATCTACAGACTTCATCACTAAAGCTTCTGTATATCCCGATGCAGCCCCGCCCTGACTAGAATGCACCAAAGCCACATGATGTGTAGGCTTATCAAATCGGTACTCATGCACTAGACGTTTAGCCTTCTTTTGTTCTTTTTCATCACTCATTGTTTAATTCCTGATAAACGGCTGTAGCACCAATGCTGACACCTTGTATTTCGTTATTCTTAACCATTGTCCACAGCAATTCACTATCTGTGTCACCTTCTGGAAAGTGCCAATATTGCAACCAACTTCCTTTCTTAACTTCAATCCCTGTATCGGTAGTGAAGCCAGCAGGGGTAATGAACGATTGTTCAATCTTAGCTTTCTCTGTATTGATACGATGAAACAAGTTAGCCTTATTACACAAGGTATTAAAACTGATACAAGCTTTCTCAACACATTCTTCTGTATTGGTATCGCCATGCTCATCAATTTCATTAGGTGCTAATACAACAAACATAGCTCTACGTTGTTCAACATCTACGGCTTTAGTTACTTCAACTGTTGGTTGTGTCTCTTTTAGTGAACTACCATCTAAACCAAATGTGCTAGTAAGTAGTACAGCTAATTTATCAGCTAACACCTCAACCACACTTTTCTTTACATTACTTTGTGGCATTATGCTGCATTCTCCATATTAAGGTCTGAGGTGTTATTGGCTGCTACTGTATTCTTACGAGTCCCTTCACCGCTTGGTGATTTAAACCCTTCACCACTCTTAGAAGTAGCTGCACCTAATATAGTGTCAAGCTCCTCTTGTGTTGTGTTAGCATCAATGCGATATGGCAAATCTACCATCTCAGCAATAGCATTCACATTTTCAGGTGTTTTAGCAATAAGCCCTGTAGCTGCTAGACGTTGAATAGCTTTAGACATAACTTCTAAATCAGCTTCTTCAATATCACCATAAACAAACTTAGGAAACTCTTCGTCATCCCAACCATTACGTCTAAATAAATCAGGTATTAAGTCTTGGTTTAGAACGTCTTGAATCTCTTGTAATCTTGATTCAATAGCCATAGCTAAGATGTTAGTCTTGCTACCAGCTAATGAAAAGCTACCAACTTGGTTTTGACCTAAAGTAAGTACATCGCAATATAAAGCAGTAAGGATTTTGTTATCCCACCGTGTAATTGCATCATTAATGTATTGACTACCACTGTTCTGCACAGACAACAAGCTAAACTTGAAGTAAGGCATTTTCGTCTCAGGATCGTACATCAGTGGTGTAATCAATCCAGCCTGTTCATTGTTATGCAGATTAGTAATAATCTTTTGATACATTGAATAGACAGCTTTATCTGCTGTACTAGCATCTTCTGCCATATACTTAGGATGCAACTCTAAATGAGGTACGCCACCCATATTACGGCTATAGCCAACAGCTTCAATCTCTTCTAATTGTGTTCTAAACTTCCAAGCTGTGTAACAACCAACCAATGGGCTTGTGCCTTCTGGGTTATCTTTAGCTACATCTGTACGGAACAACAAGAAACTCTTACGAGGTATTTCAATCTTGCCGCTGTACATTTGAGGAGCATAGCGGGCAGCATTCAATGTTGATAGTTGTTGTTCAACACCGATTAAATCACGACCATCATCACTAAACTGCCAACGAGCTACAGAGTCTTGAGCGCGGATAGGTAGCTTACGAAGCCCCATCAACCCATCATTATATTTTGACCCTTGATTCTTGTACCGTCTACGGAACACTTTCTCATTGACACAGAAGCCAAAGGTGTACATACTGACAACTTCTTTAATGAAGTTAAACCAAGAGTGTTCCATGTCATTCATACACTGTTCAACAAACTTAGCTTTAGCCATCTCTAATTCAGTTTCACCTGTTGGTGCTACAGTCCATTTAACGCGGCTAATCATCAACTCAAACATCCCTAAAGCTGCTTTGATTGTTGAATCTGCCGACATCTTGCGGAATGTTTTTACTGATTGTGGAAAGCGTAGTTCACGTCTAGCTTGTTCTAGGATTTGTCCGTTACTTACTTGTAACCCTGTGAATCCTTGTTCTTGTAACTTGATTCTAGGGATTGTTCCTGTGCCAGTAGAGAGGCTACTAACGTCAGCTTCTAATTCCACATAGCCTCCTTTTGGCAATAGCTTTAAAAGCTAAATGAATTTGTTGTTGTCATGTCTGGTATTGAGAATGTTGGGATTTGGATTGTTGATACTAAGTAAAGGAACGAGTCCCCTACGGAATCTACCTGATCGTCGTGCTTACCTTTCTTTCTTCCCCCGTCAAAGCCTTCAAGTTCAATGAAGAAACTTTCATTCCAATCGCCTTTAACAATCTTGATACTTCCAGCTTCACTTGCAGCACAAAATGGTGCAAACCGTGTTACTTTAGATTGATTTGTAGCTTTGGTTTTAGCGTAGAATCCGTGTTCTGCTAAGTCCCTTACCATTGTTGCAGCGTAAGCTTTACCAGCAGCATTTGGGTCTTGCGGTATCACTATAAGTACATCGCTACCATCTTCTCTAGCAGTCTCAAGTATTCTTTGGAACACTGTGCCATGACGCTCTCTAAACCTAGCTACATCCTCTACATAGTAGTCGCCGTAGTTGTCTTTAGACATCAACGCACCAGCCGTATAATCTGGATCAGGGTTAGCCTCAGAGGGGATAGTACCCGCAATGTCCCAACTCCTCACTTTCTTTTTAACGTGGAGTGGTGGGTGGTCAACTAATTCGCACCACTCCTTTTTCCAGTATCCACTTGCTTCTTCGTCGGCGTACCAACAACCCCACCTTAAACGTGCTTGTTCTACGCGACCTAGACCTTCTAACCAACCCAAATACTCAGGCTGTGCTTCAAGTAATGCTGGATTATCTGTGATTAATGCACTAATAAAACAGAATGACATTGGTGTTGGTGTAAACAAAGGCGTAGAGTATTTTTCAATTAACTCTTCTTTTGTGTCACCCCATATCATTGTATTATCTTTTCTGATAAAGTAGCGTACTACTCCATCTCTATCTTTTCGTGGATAGCCTTCCTCATCTAGCCACCAACTTATCCATTTACAAAGGAAAGAAGATTTAAGTGGGTTACAGGTCATCTTAATACGGGGCTTAACCTCTGGGCAACTTGGATTACGCAAACGAGACATTAAATATACAATCTGCTCTTCTTCATATTGCTGCGCTTCATCGACCAAAATTTCATTGGCTTGTAAGCCCTGATAATTGTCTTTATCTTTTAAGTATTCAAAGTGGCGTAAATACACCTCAGCACCACTTGAGAAAACAAACTTATTTTCTTGTGATTTCCATTTTACTTTTGAATCTACTTTCTTATACATTTGCAGGGCTGTATCTAATATGCCCCCACTCCCCTTCAATTGAGGGGTTGTTCTGCGGGTGATAACACCACGAAAGGTTGGGAATTTAATGTGAGGTATAAAATCCATCACACCTAGATAGCTCTTACCGCTACCTGCTGCCAAATTAATTATAGGTTCGCTACTACCTTTCTACCGTTTCCGATAGGTTTGGACTATATCTTCAAGTTTTTCAACTTGCCCCCCATTTCAGCACCGCTTGGTGCTTACATCGCTACACTCATCACGATTAGTCTCTGCACGTTTTTGACTTGAACCCAATTAAACTACTCTATTCCTCTCTTATTAAGCACTCTTGCTTGTTCATGTAAACTGTCGCGTATACAGTCTCT